>ERZ857629.2047-NODE-2047-length-19952-cov-5.891642_pt1 | contig 19952 bp, 20 predicted proteins | sample MGYA00519700_ERZ857629 | MGnify/ENA primary metagenome ERZ857629 (study PRJEB31778, sample SAMEA3449351) | human gut metagenome | biome: human gut; feature: human-associated habitat; material: faeces | place: United Kingdom | collected 2010/2012 ...
ATACAACAACATATTTACAAGAAAATGCTACAGATACTTATTGGTGGTCTTTGTCGCCTAACGCCTTCGATGGCAGCTACGCTTACGTTTTGAGCGTTTACGGCAGCAATGGCGACTTGAGCCGCAACGGCGTGTACGGCCCCTACGCGCTTCGTCCTTCGATTTCTCTTAAGTCGACGACCAACGTAACCGGAAATGGTACCAGTGATAAACCTTATAAAGTTATTTAACTTTTAGATTAAGTCTATTTGATATAGACTTTTTTTTATTATTTTAGTACAATATTATTGTGATGAATTATGAAAAATAAAGGTGCTAAAATTATTGTTAATTCTATTACTATGACTAGGGTTATAGGCACTTTATTAATGCCTTTTATAAGTTTGCTTTTAAGTCCTGGGGAGCTAATATTTTATATTATTATTTTGCTTCTTACTGATAGTGTTGATGGAATTATGGCTAGAAGACTTAATGCTTGTACAATTTTTGGAGCATTGTTAGATGCAATTGCTGATAAACTTTTGGGAATTGCCACTCTTGCTGTTCTTGCATTTAGTTATCCAATTATGTTTTTACCAATTATTACTGAAACATTGATATGCTTAATTAATACAAATGGTGCGGCGAGGGGAAGTTCTACAGAAAGTTCGTTTTTAGGTAAGTTTAAGACGTGGCTTTTTGGTATTGCTATTGTTGTTGGGTTCTGTACTATTTATAGTAGTGATATAATTACTCTATTTAATGATAATACTAGAAACGGCTTATACATGATTGATATGTTTAACTATATTATAGATAATAAGGATAGTATTATGGTAGTACTTGCTAGTATTACAGCTGGTGCTGATATTATGGTGGCAGCAGATTATCGTTCAAGAAATAAAAGTGATATTAAGAAGGCCCGTGAGAATGGACTTAATGCTAGTGAGTTTAAGCTGAAAAATAAAGATGATTTAATGTTTGCTTTATTTGATACAGATTATTATAATGAGACTAGGGGAGTACCACTTTTACAAAGATTAGGAGAGGAGAAAAAAAGTGAAAAGAAAAATAGAAGAAAATAAATATTTTCAAATTGGTTTTACAGCATTTTTAGTTATTGCAAGTTCAATTATATTTTATTTTTTAATTTATAAGTTGGGGTTGATTTATGGTTATTTAAAGTCATTTATTGGTTTTTTTACACCATTTATTATTGGATTCATCTTTGCGTATTTATTAAATCCAGTTGTCAATTTTTTTAGAAATAAAGTATTTATTAAATTATTTAAGAAAAAGGATGAAAAGAGTTATAAGAAAAGTAATGGACTTAGTATTATTTTTACTGTAGTATTGATGCTTGGTCTTATTATATTATTATTTAGTTTTATTTTGCCAGAGCTTCTAAAAAGTATTGAAACTATTGCGGTTAATATGCCTAGTTATTTTACTGAAGCTAAAAATTATTTAGTTGGTAAGTTAGATGATCATAAAGAGATACAAAAGATTGTTTTAAATAATTATGATGCGATTAATAATTATTTAACTACTATGCTAAATACTAAGTTACTACCTCAAGTTGAAACATGGCTTGTAGCACTTTCTGATGGGGTATTTGGTGCGGTAAAAGTTATCTTTAATATAGTTATGGGATTTGTTATTTCTATTTATTATTTACTTGATAAGAAGAGTTTTGTTAGTGGTTTTAAGAGAATACTTTATGCATTACTTCCTACTAAGACTGTTAATAAGATTTTAGATAATGCAAGACACACTGATTATATATTTGGTAATTTTATTATTGGTAAGTTGTTAGATGGGTTTACGATAGGGTTTATTACTTTTATCTTTTTGACTATTTTCGGTTATCCTTACTCCCTATTAATAGGGGTTATAATTGGTCTTACTAATATGATTCCTTATTTTGGGCCATATATTGGTACTATTCCAAGTGCACTTCTTATTTTGATGGATAGTCCTACTAAGTGTTTAATATTTATATTATTTATTATTGCTCTTCAGCAAGTTGATAGTTATTTAATTGAGCCAAAGCTTTGTGGATCTAGAACTGGATTAAAGAGTTTCTGGGTATTAGCTTCTATTCTATTATTTGGTAATGCTTTTGGAATAGTTGGTATGCTTGTTGCTGTACCAGTATTTGCTCTTGTTTATGGATACTTTGATAATTTAGTTCAAAATAAATTACTTGATAAGAAGTTACCTAGTGATAAAGAAAGTTATGATAACTTAGAAAGAATTAATTCTGAGAGTAAAAGGTTAGTTAAAAAGACTTTAAAATAAGTCTTTTTTGCATTATAATTAACTTGGGGTGGATTATGCCGAATATATATAATTTTACTTATGAAAATTTAGAAGAGAAACTTATATCTTTAGGTGAGAAAAAGTTTAGAACTCGTCAAATATGGCAGTGGCTTTATGAGAAAAAAGTTAAGAGTTTTGATGAGATGAGAAATTTAAGTAGTGAGCTTATTTCTAAACTTAAGGATAATTTTAGTTTTGATTATATAGAAATTGTTACTGCTCAAAGAAGTGAAAGCACTAATAAATATTTATTTAAACTTAAAGATGGGAACTTTATTGAAGCTGTTTTGATGAAGCATGATTATGGTTTAAGTGTATGTGTATCTAGCCAAGTAGGCTGTAACATGGGATGTGCTTTTTGTGAAAGTGGTAGACTTAAGAAAGTACGTAATTTAGAATCTTTTGAGATAATAGAACAGATTTTACTTATTAGTGAAGATATAAATGAAAGAATAAGCAGTATTGTTATAATGGGAATAGGAGAACCATTTGATAATTATGATAATATTATTAATTTTATAAAGATTGTTAATAATCCCTTTGGCTTAGCGATTGGTGCAAGACACATAACAGTTAGTACATGCGGAATTATTCCTAAAATAAAGGAGTTTATGAATCTTGATTTGCAGGTTAATTTAGCAATTAGTTTGCATGCACCAACAAACGCGCTTAGAAGTAAGATTATGCCAATAAATAATGCTTATCCACTTGACGATTTAGTTAACACCTTAAAGGAATATATTGCAAAAACTAATAGACGAGTTACCATAGAATATGTTATGCTTAATAATGTAAATGATAGTTTAGAAGATGCAAGAAATCTTGCTAATTTACTTAAGGGAATGAATGTGTACGTTAACCTAATTCCTTATAACGAAACTAGTCATTTAGATTTTAAAAGAAGCGATAAAATAAACTCTTTTTATGATACTTTAAAGAAGTATAAAATTAATGTAACTGTAAGACGTGAATTTGGTTCTAATATAGATGCAGCATGTGGACAGTTACGAGCTAAAGAGGTGGAAAAATGAAATCATTTTATTTAACAGATACAGGAAGAGTTAGAAGTCATAATGAAGACTCTGTTACAATAGTTAAAAATGCATCCGGTGAGCACTTAATGATCGTAGCAGACGGCATGGGAGGACACAGAGCAGGTGAGATAGCTAGTTCTATGGTCGTTACTCATATGGGCTCTAGATTTAGTGAACTATCTACTATTGGTAGCAAATTAGATGCAGCAAGCTGGCTTAATGAAAATATAGGAGAAATTAATACTAATATAATAAAATATGCTGAAGAAAATCCCGAAGCAACGGGGCTAGGCACTACAGTAGTAATGGCCTTACTTACAAAAGATTTTTTGATATTTGCTAATATTGGTGATTCTAGCGGGTTTGTACTTAAGAATAGTAAACTTCATAAGATAACCAAAGATCATACACTTGTAAATTTACTAGTAGAGTCTGGTGAGTTAAGTGCTGAAGAAGCAGCTAATCATCCCAAGAAAAACGTCTTAATGAGAGCACTAGGTGCTGCTGAAAAACAAGAACTTGATATATTTGATGTTGATCCAAACGTAGATGCTGTACTTTTATGTAGCGATGGACTTACTAATATGCTTACAAAAGAGCAGATTGAGAAAGTTTTAATAGATGAAGAACTTAATGAAGAAGGAAAACTTATTAAATTAATTAAGAAATGTAATGCTAGAGGGGGAACAGATAATATAACAGTAGCGTATCTTGTTAAAGAAGGTGGTATAGAATGATACAAAAGGGGCAAAAAATAAATGACCGTTACCAAATTATTAAGTCTATTGGTGAAGGTGGAATGGCTAATGTGTATTTAGCATTTGATACTATTTTAGAACGTAATGTTGCAGTTAAAGTTTTAAGAGGAGATTTAGCAAACGATGAGAAGTTTGTTAGACGTTTTCAAAGAGAAGCATTAAGTGCAAGTTCATTATCTCATCCTAATATAGTTGAGGTTTATGATGTAGGTGAAGATGATGGTATATATTATATTGTCATGGAGTATATTGAAGGTAAGCATTTAAAACAACTTCTTAAGAGAAGAGGAAAACTTACTTTAGAAGAAGCAGTTGATATTATGCTTCAAGTTACTGATGGTATGGCTTGTGCTCATGACTCTTATATAATTCATAGAGATATTAAACCACAAAATATCATGATATTAGAAAATGGACTTGTTAAAATAACTGATTTTGGTATAGCAATGGCGCTTAATAGTACGCAGCTTACACAGACTAATAGTGTTATGGGTAGTGTTCATTACATACCACCAGAACAAGCTAGTGGTAAGGGATGCACTATTCAAAGTGATGTATATTCAATGGGAATCTTATTTTATGAATTACTTACTGGTACTCTTCCATACAAAGGAGATAATGCTGTTGAAATAGCACTTAAACATTTAAAAAATCCTCTTCCAAGTATTAGAGAGGAACTACCAAACGTACCACAACCAGTTGAAAATATTATTCTAAAAGCTTGTGCTAAGAACCCTAAAAATAGATATGCCGATGCTAGAGAAATGCACGAAGATTTAAAGACATGCTTAAGTAAGAGCAGAGCTAATGAACCAAAGTATGTGTATAATTATCCAGAGTTTGACGAAAAAGACAAAAAGAATATTAGTGAAACTAAAAAAATAGATAAAATAGATAAAGTTAAAGAGATAAAGGAAGAGGTTGGCGTGAAGAAGATTACTGAAAAAGACTATCATAAGAAGGAAAATAAAGTACTTATCATTTTAGGTTTTGTATTTGCAGCGCTTGCTATTATTACAACATGTGTAGTAGTATTACTTCCTAAACTTACATCATCAAAAGATTTAGTAGTACCCGATGTAGCAAACATGACTGTCGATGAAGCAGTTGATAAGCTGACTAAAATGGGACTTAAAATTAGTGCTGAAAATAAGACAGTTACCAGTGATACTATAGAAAAAGGCAAAGTAGTTAAAACAAGTCCTAATAAAGGAAGAACAGTTAAGGAAGGCTCTGAGGTCGTTATTTATGAATCTAGTGGAGCTGGAACAATTACTTTAGAAGATTATACAGGTAAAAATTATATTGAAGTTAAAACAATTTTAGAGCAAATTAATAAATTATTTGTAATTCAGAAAACCGAAGAAGTTGGTAATGAATCTAATTATGAAAAAGATGAGATAATTAAGCAAGAACCAGCAGCTGGAACAGAGGTTAAAGAAGGAGACACTATTACATTATATGTACCTGATATAGTAGATAGTTATCCAGACTTTACAAAAGGGAACTACAGTTTAACTGACATCCAAGCATTCTGTGATAAGTACAAATTGAAATTAGAAGTTGAGTATAAACCAACTGATGAATATGAACAAGGAGCAATTATTAGTCAGTCTAGAATTGCTGGCTCATCAATTATTAGTAACATGACATTAAAGATTGTTATTGCTGATTCTCTAGAGGATACAACAGATTAATATGGAAGGCACAATAGTTAGAATAATTAGTAATTTATGCACTGTTGACTGTAATGGTACTTTATATGATTGTAAACCCAGGGGAAAGTTTTATCACACAAATATTTCCCCTTTAGTTGGTGATCATGTTGTAATTGACGAAGTAAATAATTATATTTTGGATATTAAAAAGCGTAAGAATTATTTAGATAGACCATCTATTAGTAATGTAAATGCGGCCCTTATTGTAACCAGTGTTAAAAAGCCGGAGTTATCTCTAAGTTTACTTGATAAGATGATTAGTAATGTAACTTATAAAGACATTGAACCAATTATATGCTTCAGTAAGACTGATTTACTTTCATTTAAAGAAAAACTTGAACTAAGAAAAATTATTAAATATTATAATAAGATAGGAATTAAGTGCACGACTAATAAAAAACTAAACAAGATTACTAAATTGCTTGATGGGAAAATAGTGGTCCTTACTGGTCAAACAGGTGCTGGCAAAAGTACTCTATTAAATAAGTTAAATCCTAGTCTTAATTTAAAGACAGATGAAATTAGTGAAGCTCTTGGTAGAGGTAAACACACGACTAGACATGCCGAATTATTCAAATATAAAAATAGTTTGATTGCAGATACTCCTGGATTTAGTGCTTTAGACATAACACATATACCAAAGGATGAGTTAAAAAATACTTTTATAGAGTTTAATTTAGATTGTGAATTTAAAGACTGCAAGCATATGAATGAGAAAAACTGTATGGTCAAGGATTATGTGAATGCTGGCAAGATTCTTAAAAGTAGATATGATAATTATAGAAAGTTTATGGGGGAATAATGAAAGTAGCAGTTTCGTTTATTAAAAGTTTATATGACGAAAAAAAGACAATCAAGTTAATTGATATGACTAGTGCTGACTATATTCATGTGGATATAATGGATGGAGAGTTTGTTAGTACTAAGAATTATGATTTTGATGATATAAAGTTAATGATGGATGGTGTAAGTAAACTTTTAGATGTTCATTTAATGGTTAAACATCCACTAGGTTATATTAAAGATTATGCATCTTTAAATACTAAACAGATTACCTTTCATGCTGAAGCAGATGATGATATTTATGAAACAATAAATGAGATACATAGTTATGGAATAAAAGCCGGTCTTGCAATTAATCCAGATACACCAGTTAAACAAATGGAGAAGTACTTAGACTTAGTTGATGTGGTACTTGTTATGAGTGTTTACCCAGGAAAAGGTGGACAGAAATTTATAAGTGGAACAGCAAAGAAAATAGAAGAACTTAACCATTATAGTGATCTTTTAATTGAAGTTGATGGTGGAATAAATAAAGACACTATTGACATGGCAAGAGGTGCTGATATGGTAGTAAGCGGGTCTTATGTTTGTGAGAGCACTGACTATGAGAAAGCAATTGAGAGCTTAAGAAATTAGGCTCTTTTTGTATGCAAATATTTAGAATTTCAAATATTAAAAATCTGCGTACAAGTGTTTGCAAAAATGCTTGACAAGTATATTTTTAAAGGTTACAATTTAGGTGTCTTGCTTAGTGGTGAGAGCAGGACTTTAGATGAGCATTTTCCTTAAGTAGAAAATGGCCTATATAGGATGAGACGTAATTAATAAAAAAATTGAAAGGTGAGATGATTATATATAAATAAATTAAAAAATTATAATAAAAGTGTTTTTGAAAATATAAAACATATAGATGATTATGGCAATGAATATTGGCTAGCAAGAGAATTATCAAAGGCATTAGAATATAAAGACTGGAGAAATTTTCAAAGAATCATAGACAAGGCAGTAACATTTGCAAATAATAGTGTTTCAGGCGAAGAAGATTGGGTTGTTGAAGTCAACAAGCCAATAAAAACAGGTAAAGGCAAAGAGGAACTTATTAAAGACTATAAATTATCAAGATATATGTGTTATTTAATAGTACAGAATTTAGAACTAATAAAAAAGAAAGGAAAGTTGATTATATATAAATAAATTAAAAAATTATAATAAAAGTGTTTTTGAAAATGTAAAACATATAGATGAGAACGGAAATGAATTTTGGCATGCTAGAGAAATACAACAAGTACTAGAATATAAAAAGTGGCAAAAATTTATTAATGTCATAGAAAATGCTAAGATAGCTTGTGAACAAAGTAAATTCATGATTGATGAACATTTTACCCAAGTGGGTAAAACATCGAAAATGCCTAATGGTGGAGTGAAAAATATATTAGAATATAAATTATCAAGATATGCTTGTTATTTAATAGTACAGAATTTAGAACTAATAAAAAGAAAGGAGAGTTGATTATATATAAATAAATTAAAAAATTATGATAAAACTGTTTTTGAAAATATAAAACATATAGATGATAACGGAAATGAATTTTGGTTTGCACGAGAATTAATGTCATTACTTGAATATAGTAAACGGGAAAGATTTTCTAATGCTATTGATAACGCAAAAAAATCGTGTGAAAATAGCGGTTATAATGTTTAGGATCATTTTCCCGACCTTGGGAAAATGATAAACCTTGCAAAGGGAGCTAAAAGAAGCGTGTTAGATTATAAATTGTCTAGGCATGCATGCTATTTAATAGTACGGAATTCAGAACTAATAAAAAGAAAGGAGAGTTGATTATATATAAATAAATTAAAAAATTATGATAAAACTGTTTTTGAAAATATAAAACATAAAGACGAGAACGGAAATGAATTTTGGTATGCTAGAGAAATACAACAAGTATTAGAATATAAAAAGTGGCAAAAATTTATTAATGTCATAGAAAATGCTAAGATAGCTTGTGAACAAAGTAAATTCATGATTGATGAACATTTTACCCAAGTGGGTAAAACATCGAAAATGCCTAATGGTGGAGTGAAAAATATATTAGAATATAAATTATCAAGATATGCTTGTTATTTAATAGTCCAGAATTCTGATCCTAGAAAAGAGATTGTTTCTCTAGGACAAACATATTTTGCAGTTCAAACCAGAAAAATGGAATTAACTGAAGAAGAGTATGACAAATTAAGTGAAGATGAGAAAAGATTTTATAGAAGAAATATAACAAGAAAAGGAAATTATTCATTAAATATTGCTGCTAAAAATGCAGGAGTTAAAAATTTTGATAAATTTCACAATGCTGGATATAGAGGGTTATATAATGGAGAGACGGCTAATGATATTGCTAGAAGAAAGAAACTTAGATATAGGCAAGATATTTTAGATAATATGGGAAGTGCTGAATTAGGTGCTAATATATTTAGAATTTCTCAAACAGAAGATTTATTAAAAAAACAATCTGAGCCTAGTGAGCAAGTTGCAACAACTACTCATTATAATGTTGGAAAAATTGTTAGAAAAGCAATAAAGGAAATGGGTGGTACTATGCCAGAAGATTATCAGACTCCAGAAAAATCTTTAAAACAGTTAGAAAAAGAAAGAAAGCGTTTATTAATAGAGAATAAAAAGGAAGATGATTAAGCAGGTTACATATTGTTTCCAGGCTTAGAATGAAGGCATTATCTGATAAAAATTGATGCAAATTTTAAAAATTACTAATATTGGAAATTTGTCATACATTTGTTTGAAAAAATGCTTGACAAATAAAAAATTGTATTATACAATTAATATGTAAGAGAAAGAATAGGTGAAAAAACTTGAAAACAATTGATACAAAAGAAAAAAATAAAGCTTTAGAGCAAGTAATGGCTGATATTGAAAAACAATTTGGTAAAGGTGCTATTATGAAACTTGGAAGTAGTGAGCATATGAATATTGATGTTACATCATCCGGTTCACTTACTTTAGATATAGCTTTAGGGGTTGGAGGATATCCAAAAGGAAGAATAATTGAAATTTATGGACCTGAGTCTAGTGGTAAAACTACTATAGCACTTCATGCAATTGCTGAAGTACAAAAAGCTGGTGGTACTGCGGCGTTTATAGATGCAGAGCATGCTCTTGATCCAGTTTATGCTAAAAAGTTAGGTGTTAATATAGATGAATTATTATTAAGTCAACCAGATACTGGAGAACAAGCATTAGAGATTTGTGATGCTTTAGTTAAGAGTGAAGCAGTTAACATTGTTGTAATTGATTCAGTAGCGGCTTTAGTTCCTCAAGCTGAAATTGAAGGTGAGATGGGTGATTCTCATGTTGGTTTACAAGCTAGATTAATGAGTCAAGCCCTAAGAAAATTATCTGGTACTATTTCTAAAACTAAAACTACGGCAATTTTTATTAATCAGCTAAGAGAAAAAGTAGGGGTATTATTTGGTAATCCGGAAACTACTCCAGGCGGTAGAGCATTAAAGTTCTATTCAACAATTAGGCTTGATGTAAGACGTGGCGAGCAAATTAAAGCAGGTGATAGTGTTGCTGGTAATAAGACTAATATTAAAGTAGTAAAAAATAAGGTAGCGCCACCATTTAAGAGTGCTACAGTTGATATTATGTACGGCGAAGGCGTTAGTCATGTTGGTGAACTAGTAGATTTAGCTAGTCAAATTGGTATTATTGATAAAAGTGGTGCTTGGTTTAGTTATAAAGGTGAGAAGATTGGTCAAGGCAGAGAAAATGTTAAAATATTCTTAAAAGAAAATCCAGACTTGGCGATTGAAATAGAGAATCAAGTAAGAAAAGCAAATAATATTCCATTAATACCTGTAGAAAAAAAAGAAAAATAGACTTAAATGAAAATTTTTACAAGAATTTGTCATAAATCTTTATGAGACATATTAAAAAATATGTCTTTTTTTGATATACTATTGTCAAGGTAAGGTGATAAAAATGAAGAAAGCATTATTATTTTTATTTTTGTCATGCCTATCTTTAGAGGTTTTTGCTGACACTGGATATGTAAAGAGTCAAGTTACGATGAGAGATAAACCTTCTACAGATAGCTCAGTAAAAAAGATTATGGAAATACCAAAGGGGGCTGAATTTGAAATCATTAATCAAGACACCCCAGCTGGTAACGGTTGTGGAAAACCATGGTTCTATATTTATTATAGTAGTGAATATGGTTATGTGTGTTCATCACTGGTTGGAGTAGTTGGTGAGCAAAGTACATCTTATGAAAGACCTTGGAATTCCCCAGCAAAAGCAATTACTGGTGGAGCACTATTTATCAGTGGTGGTTATATTTCTAAGGGCCAGCATACTTCCTATTTAAAAAAATATAATGTTAATCCATCTGCATACTATCCGCAGTTTAATCATGAGTATATGGCTAATTTAAGAGCACCATCAAGTGAAGCATCTAGTACATATAATTCTTTAAGTAAAAATAATAAATTAAATGAAGCATATGATTTTGTAATACCTTATTTTGATAACATGCCAGAAACTACTTATGATAGCAAATTTAAAGATATTGAATTAAAAAGAATAGATGAAGCTAGTGATGAAAAGTTTGAAGAAATGATTAAAGAATTTCCAGAAAGTTACAAACCATACTTAAGATATCTTCATAGTATTCATGCTAATTGGACATTTACTCCACTTAATGCTAAGTATGATTTTTATGCTGGTGTTGCAGTTGAAAATAACGTCAGCAGTATTGAAGTAAGCAGTGGTCACTGTGCTAGTCCAACACAAATTACAGAAAAGGGCTGGTGTATTGCAACAAGAGAAGCAGTAGCGTTCTTTATGGATCCAAGAAACTTTTTAAACGAAAGATACGTTTTTATGTTTGAAAACTTAGGCTTTAAAGAAGTAGACGAAAGTTTAATTAAGGGTGTATTATCTGGAACATTTATGGATAATATAGAACCAATTAGTAATAAAACTTATTCTTTATTGTTTCTAGAAGCCGGTAGGTATGCTAAAGTATCAGCTTTATACCTAGCTAGTTTATCTAGACAGGAAGCAGGCGCTAAACTATCTAATACCACTAATGGTGCCGAGTTTACATATGAGGGATATACTTATTCTGGTTTATATAATTTTTATAATATTGGAGCAAGTAGTAGTGAATCCAATCCGGCTTTAGCTGGCTTAGTATTTGCAAATGGTGGCAAAGGTAAAAATAATGGTGGAGCATCAACACCAGTAGATCCTAAACCTGAAGAAGGTAAAACTGAAGAAGTTAAAATAGATTTTATAAGTTTATTAGGACTAAGTAAAAATGGTGATTATTATAGCGGAAATGAACCAGGAACAAAGGTAAGTACAATTACAAGTAAAGCAACTGGAAATGCTAAGATAACAGTAAAAAAAGCTAATGGTGAAGAAGTGTTAGGAAGTAGTTTACTTGGAACTGGAATGAAAATCGAATGCATTAATGGTAATCAAAATGAAATTTATGAGTATGTTTTAATGGGAGACACTAATGGTGATGGACTAATAAATTCAGCAGACCTATTAAAGGTTCGTCAGCATTTACTTGAAACTAACAAGCTAAATGGTTCATACCTAAAGGCAGCCTTAATGGCTGGTGGAGTAAATGTTAACTCAGCAGATTTGCTTAAATTAAGACAATACTTAATTAATCAAGGATAAAAGGAGGCTATATGAAGAAGTTTTTATTATTTATTTCATGTTTATGTTTTAATATAGGAATAGTTTATGCAGCACCAAGTGCTAGTATTTCAGTAAATAAAAGTAGAGTTGAAAATGGCAGCTCAGTAAGTGCAACTGTTACAGTAAAAAGTACAGCAGCTTGGAATATAAGAATTGCATCTAGTGGAGCTACTAGTGGATGCACACAGAAGTTTGCGGATGCAACAGGTAATGGGCAGAATACAACTAAGTCTTTTACAGTTACTTGTAAGGCAACTAGTTTAGGGACAATTAACTTTACAATGACTGGTGATATTACTGATGCTAGTGGTAATAATATTTCAGTAAGTGGTTCTAGAAATGTTAGCGTTGTAAAACCTAGAGAAAAATCTAGTAATAATTATTTAAAGAGCCTAGAAGTTGAAGGTTATGAAATAAGTCCAGCATTTGATAAAAAAACTAGTGAGTATTCTGTAAATGTTCCTTCAACAGTAAGTAAGATTAATATTAAAGCAAGTAAGGAAGATTCCTATTCATCAATTAGTGGTACTGGTGAAAAAGAAGTTAGTGAAGGACTTAATACTTTTGATATAACCGTAATAAGTGAAACTGGTGTATCAAATATATATTCTTTAAAAGTTAATGTTTTAGACCAAAACCCAATTGAAGTTACAGTAAACAATATAAAATATACAGTGGTTAAAGAAAGCAAAAACTTAACCAAGCCAGAACTATTTGAAGAAACAACAATAAAAATTGGTGAGTTTGATATACCTGCATTTAAAAATGAGACAACCGGCTATACACTAGTTGGCTTAAAAGACGAAAGTGGAAACATTAGCCTATTTATATATAATGATGGTAAGTATCAAAGCTATGATGAATATTTAACTAAGAGACTTACCTTAGTATTTAAAACGCCTAGTGAAAGACTAAATAATTTTACTTCTAAAACAATCACTCTAAACGAAAAAGAGATTAGTGCCTTTACCGATGGAAAAGTCACTTTAGTTTATGCAGTCAATTTAGAGGATGGTAAAGAAGCTTACTATAAATATGACGGCGAAGTAATGCAGAAGTTTGATATAGATGAGTATAATAAAGAACAAAAAGATAAAGATTTAAAAGAAGGAATTATATATGGTCTTGCAGCTTTATCTTTAGGATTATTTCTAATAATAATATTGATACTTGTTAAAAATAAGAAAAAACTTGTAGCACTTAGTGAAAAGTTTAAAGATAACGATATTGATAATGACAAATAGCCTTTATTTAAAGGCTTTTTTTTAGTATAATAGTCTTTAGGTGATAAATATGTTTGAATATATGGGAGACCGTATTAGTAATGCAATTAAGAATATAAAAGGAATGGGTAGAATTACTGAAGCAAATATTGGTGATGCTATTCGTGAAATAAAAATGGCCCTATTAGAGGCCGATGTCAATTATGAAGTTGTTAAAGAGTTTACAAGTAATGTTAAAGAGAAAGCATTAGGCTTAGACGTTAATAAGAGTTTAAAGCCAGATGAAGTGTTTATAAAGTTAGTTAAAGATGAGCTTATAAGTTTATTAGGTTCTGATTATGTACCACTTGTTACTGATAAAAAGTTTACTTGTATTATGCTTGTGGGCTTACAAGGTTCTGGTAAAACAACGACTTGTGGTAAAATAGCTAATTTAGTTCGTAAGAAAAATAGTAAGAATCCATTACTTGTTGCTTGTGATGTTTATAGACCAGCCGCTATTGATCAGCTATGTGAAGTAGGAAAGAGTTTAGGCATTCCTGTATTTACTAAAGGAAAAGAAGACCCAAGAGTTATTGTAAAAGAAGCATTAGAGTATGCAAAGACTAATAATAATGACTATGTTATTATAGATACCGCTGGTAGATTACATGTTGATGAAGAACTAATGAATGAACTTAAAGATATAAATGAGATTGCAAAACCAGATGAAATTATCCTAGTAATTGATGCGATGATGGGACAGGATGCAATAAATGTTATTCGTGGATTTAATGATAAACTTCCACTTACTGGTGCTATTTTAACTAAGATGGATGGCGATACTAAAGGTGGTGTAGCATTATCTGTTAGACACTTAACAAATATACCAATTAAGTTTGTTGGTGATAGTGAAAAGTTAGATGGACTAAGTCCTTTTTATCCAGAGAGAATGGCAGAACGTATTTTAGATATGGGAGATATTTTATCTATTGCCGAGAAAGCCGAAAGTGTTATTGATGAAGATGAAGCTAAAGATTTAACACGTAAGATGAAAAAAGGCTCTTATGATTTAGAAGATTTTCTTACTAATATGAAACAAATTAGAAAGTTAGGGCCACTTGAAAATATTTTAAAGATGCTTCCTGGGGCAAGAAATATGGGACTTAATAATATTAATATTGATCCAAAGGATATGGCTCATGTTGAAGCAATAGTCCTATCTATGACACCTTACGAAAGAAGACATCCAGAAGTATTAAAAGCTAGTCGTAAGATTAGAATAGCAAATGGGTCAGGCAGAAGTGTTGAAGAAGTAAATCGTCTTTTAAAGCAATTTGAGATGATGAAAGACATGATGAAGAAGATGAGTAGTGGTAACTTTAAGATGCCTTTTTAGGTGTCTTTTTTACAAAAGTGTGATTATTTTAGTAAAAATTATTGCAAAAGTGTGATCAAAGCAAAAAAAGGAGAAAATATGGAAGAAAGAGTATTTAATAAATTAGTTAGGGATAAGATTCCAGAGAAGATAAAAAATAATGGAGAAATACCTTATACAAGAGTACTAAGTGATGAAGAATTTAGAATAGAACTTGAAAAGAAGTTATTAGAAGAATGCAATGAAGTATTAAAAGCAGTAAGTATAGATGAGAGAGTAGAAGAATTAGCAGACGTGCTTGAAGTATTATGTGCAATAGGTGCTCTTGAAGGTAAAGACTTAGATAGTATAATTTCTGTTATGAAAAGCAAACGTGAAAAAAGAGGCGGGTTTAGCCAAAAAATATTTTTGGAGAAGACATCAAAATAATTTCACTTGATTTTAAATCTATTAAGTGTTAAAATCTTTTTATAAAGCGAAGATATAGGATTATAGTTAAAGATAATTTTAAGAGAGTTAGTGGCTGGTGAGAACTAATAAGGACTTTAATGAATCTACCTATTAGTGATGTTAATAGCATCCGGCATTGCCGTTATATGAATTAAGTTAAATTGAGGATGGTACCGCATTTATATGCTCCTTATGTGCCATTCTTTTTTTGTTAAGAAAAGAGAGGGTTTTATGAATAAACGATCGGATAGAATGCTTATGTTTAATAATTTATTTAAAAGAAAGGTTGATGATATAAAATGATAGATATTAAACTTATTAGAGAAAATAGAGAATTAGTTAAAGAAAATATTAAGAAGAAATTTCAAGACGAGAAATTACCTTTGGTTGATGAAATTTATGAGTTAGATGAAGCAGTAAGAGATGCTAAAGCAAAAGGTGACAATTTACGTGCAGAGAAAAATAAGTTATCTGGCGAAATTGGTAAGTTAATGCGTGAAGGTAAAAAAGTGGAAGCTGAAGATATTAAGAAGAAAATAGCTGATATGGATGCACAAATTAAAATATTAGAAGTTTCTTTTGAGAAGAAGAACGCATTAATTAAAGAAAAAATGATGGTAATACCTAACATTATAGATGAAAGTGTTCCAATAGGAAAAGACGATAGTGAGAATGTTGAGATAGAAAGATTTGGTGAGGCATATAAGCCAAACTATGAGATACCATATCATGCTGATATAATCGCAATGTATAATGGACTAGATAAAGATTCTGCTGGTAGAACTAGTGGTGAAGGATTCTACTATCTACTAGGTGATATTGCAAGACTTCATGAAGCAATGATCTCTTACGCTAGAGATTATATGATCGATAAAGGATTTACTTATGCAATTCCACCATTTATGATTCATGCTAGTGTTGTTACAGGTGTTATGTCATTCCCTGAGATGGAAGCAATGATGTATAAAATTGAGGGCGAAGATTTATACTTAATTGGTACTAGTGAACACTCAATGATAGGTAGATTCCAAGGTCAACTTATTGATAAAAAAAGTTTACCTATTAAGATGACTAGTTATTCACCTTGTTTTAGAAAAGAAGGAGGATCTCATGGTTTAGAAGAACGTGGCTTATATAGAGTTCATCAATTTGAAAAAGAAGAGATGATTGTTCTTTGTGAACCAGAAGAATCAATGAAATTCTATAACGAAATGTGGAAGTATACTGTAGAAATTTTTAGAAATATGAACGTACCAGTTAGACAACTAGAATGTTGTAGTGGTGATCTAGCAGACCTAAAGGTTAAGAGCTGTGATATTGAAGCTTGGAGTCCTAGACAAGAAAAGTATTTTGAGGTTGGATCATGCTCTAATTTAGGTGATGCACAAGCAAGAAGATTAGGTATTAGAGTTAAGGATGAAAATGGTAACTATTTCTTACACACTTTAAATAATACAGTTGTTGCTAGTCCTAGAGGATTAATTGCAGTACTTGAGAATAACTATAATGAAGATGGAACGCTTACTATTCCAGAAGTATTAAGACCATACATGGGTGGTAAGGATAAACTTGTTCCTGTTAAATAAAAAAGCATGTTTAATCTGCCAAATTTTAGTTGATTCACTTGACGATTTACCCCTATATCTGCTATAATTAAGGTCCAATAAAAAGGTACAAAAGTACCTAAATTTGACAAAAGGCCCTAAATATGCTATAATTAAGGTGTACTTAAGGGTAATTAGGGGGTATTAAATATGAAAGGATTTATTTTAGACTATATTAACGAGAATGAATATCGTAAGTTAGAAAGAGCATTAAAAAAATATAATATGCTTGCATTTAAAAAGCTAAATTTTGAATATTATCCATCATTAAGAAATGGAGAGTTCATTGGTGAATTAGTATCAAAAAATCAAAAAGCTGGTACTAAGACTTACGAATTAAAGCTACCAAGTGACCATATGTTTAGTCAAGTACATGGTGATATTAAATTACATTATATAGTTTATGACAAAGAGAAGGTTGTAATGTTAGATACTATTACACCATCTGATATTCTTTTAGAAGGTCATATGGCAGAACTTACAACATATAAAGGTGTTATGATTAGTAAAAATAATGCCGAAAAAGATATGTTTAAAATTGATTTATTAAATATGTTACAAAATAAATAAGCTTCATACGAGGCTTATTTTTCTTTTTCATCATTCATAAGTTTTAATATTTTATTTTGGTTAGCAAGTATCTTTTTCATTTCATTATGCAATTCTTCTAGAATTAATTCACTTTTTAGATCCGTTTTATAATCATTTGAACTTCTTAATCTATCTTTTTTTGCCTCTCTATTTTGACTCATCATAATAATTGGGGCTTGAAGGGCAGCAATACAAGATAAAAGCAAGTTAAGCAAAATAAACGGATAAGGATCTGCTTCTTCTAAAACATATATATTTAATATAATCCATGATAACAAAAATATAATCATACCTATAATAAACGTCCAACTACCAGCAACTTCTGTCATTTTATCAGCAATCTTATCACCAGGTGTTCTATTATCGTCGCTTTGCTTATCAACATCAACACTTATTGGTTCATCTAAAAGCATATTCATTAATTCTTCTTCATCTTTAGTGTCTAGTTCCTTTTTTAAAAGCATTTGTACAATTTCTTTTTTAGTTTTCTTTGTTTCCATATCTTATCACCAATAAAATTATAATATAAATATTAAAAAATATAAAGTTTTAATTATATAATATTTATAAAAAAATACTTTAACTAAAACCATAATAACTTAATCAAACTTATTTTAATTATAATTAACTTGTGATAAAATAAATAAACAAAAAGGAGATTATTATGAAAAATATATTAATTAGATGTTCAAAAATAAGTGTAGATTGTGTAAGCAATGACCCAGTTGATATTCGCTGTGGTGGGCCAGAGTTTTTAGGATTCGATTTTTATGTAAGAGAAGAGAATACAAAAGAAATGACAAAATTTATCATAATGACACTAGATAATTTGGAAGTCCCTTTAGCAAGCATAAAGGTAGCAGGAACTGCTGAAGTTAAAGAAGAAGATGTTTGGACAAAGAAAAGAATAGTTAAAGCAATACATGATAATGCTGAATACTTACAGCATGAAGCAAAAAGAAATCACAGTTCCTCAAATAAAAACTTTAACTTATAACATATAATTGATTAAAAAGGAAAAGAACTATTACTCAGTTCTTCTTTTTATTAGGTTCGAATAAACGAACTATTTCTAGTTCGAGTAAATCTTTAATGGTGCGAGTGTCGTAGATATCTACAACTTTTTTATTAATCTTGGAGATAACTCCTCAACTCTTTTTATATCACCATTTTCGTTAACATATATTGTCTTAAAACCTAATGATTTAGGAACATCAATATCCAATCTTTTATCATCACCAACTATTACACATTCACTTGGTTGGTATATTCCTTGAGCCTGTCTATAAGCTAATTCATTTGGTTTTATAATACTTTCACCATAATATTCACTAAAATAATCATTGATTCCCATAGCAGTTAATCTATTTCTTTGTGATTCTTCAAAATAATTAGATAATAATACTAGTTCATATTCATTCATTGCTGCTAGCATTGATCTAATTTTTTCAGCATTTTCAGGAATTGCTTTTCTTAATTCTTGAAAGAATATTTCTAAAAAATGATTATCTAATTCACATCCTAATTTATCACCAAAAAATTTTAAGTATAGATTTCTATCATAGCTATTATATGTTTTTTCATACTCTTTAATATTTAACAAAAATTGTTTTGTCTTTTCTATGTCTTCAATGCCATATTTTTTAAGTGTATTTGCTACATAAGATGAAAAATCTATGCCGGCAATCAAAGTACCATCGATATCAAATATTATTCTCTTTATCATAAAATCACCTAACATTAAATAGATGATTATATTATACTATGTAAATTAATCTTTGTATATTATTTTGTTTTGACAAAATATTTTTAGGTATTTTGACATTAATATCAAAATACTATGGTTTATTATATATAATAGAAAAATATAGTAAAGCTATTAGGTCACAAATAAATGTTTGATATAATTTTATAAGGAACATTTAATGTGAGTGTCATCCTCCAGTCTTGAAAAAGAAATGAGGTAAATATCGATGAAAAAAAGAGTTTATGTGATTAAACTCCTAAGATTCATCTATATCATTTTATCACTTCATACCTTATTGGTATTAGACATAAAAAAATAGACACTCATCTGCTTAGATAGAGTGTCCAACTCAATTAATTGAGGCGACATTCACTTGCAACTTTAAATGTTCCTCTTTTTTATTTTATGCAAGTTTTCTTGCTAAATACATAATAACATAAAAAAAGAACTTTTTGCAAGTTCTCTATATATAAAGTTCGAATAGTTCGAACAGATTCGTCACTGGTGCGGGTGACAGGACTTGAACCTGCACGGATATATCCACTAGATCCTAAGTCTAGCGCGTCTGCCAGTTCCGCCACACCCGCAAGTTTGGTGGATCTTGTAGGACTCGAACCTACAACCGCCCGGTTATGAGCCGGATGCTCTAACCAAT
>ERZ857629.2048-NODE-2048-length-19947-cov-5.368188_pt1 | contig 19947 bp, 15 predicted proteins | sample MGYA00519700_ERZ857629 | MGnify/ENA primary metagenome ERZ857629 (study PRJEB31778, sample SAMEA3449351) | human gut metagenome | biome: human gut; feature: human-associated habitat; material: faeces | place: United Kingdom | collected 2010/2012 ...
ATCATCGTTTTCCTGAATTCCATTATACAGCACGACAAGTCTTGGAGTGGGAACTTTTACGAGCGTAGAGGTCAGCAGTCTGGAGGAGTTCCTGGTGTCGTGTAAATATTTCTCCAGGGCATGTGCCGCATAGAGGAAGCAGCGAAGCGGCATGTTGGGATTCCAGGTGCTCTGCTGTTCGTACATGTTGAGGTCACTGGCAAGAAGAAACGAAACATCGTTCTTCATACCCATGTAGACGACGTCCTCGATGGTGTTGAGCTGAAGATCATCCGGGTTGTCATAATCGGTTTGGTTGATGGCATTGTACAGCTCAAGGGTCAGACGTTTGCGTTCTTCGGAGCCGAAGAGAGCATAGAACAATCTGTCCTTGTAGCGTCGGTTTATTTTGTTTCCTGTCTTTTTCTTCATGGAGTCTCCTTGCCGCAGAGAGATCAGAGAGAATCCGTCGTATTTCGGGAGTTATGACTTGGAACGTAAGACGTGAATCAAATCAGAATCCGAATACAATCAGATCCTTCCGGCCTCTGCAAAATAGAATGGAATGGGATTGTTTTATGCATAGGCTTCGTTCGATCAAAGGAATGAAAATCAGAGTAAGAAGAATTTGAGATGGCCGGAGCAAATAGAGAAGGTCCGGATAAAGAAAAGGAACGCAGATATGCACTTGTTGCCTGAAGTATAGCAGGAAGGGGGGCCTTTGAATACTGGAAGAACTTCATAAAGATTTGGGAAGCCGGTTTGTAGATATTTTTATCGTTATCCACAATTACCTTTGACCGTCGACATTTTATCCTGTTCCTGCGCCAATAAAGAGTATGGTTTTTGGCAGAATAGTGTAAAATAAAAAGATACGTCTGCCTTCAGGCGCGGCGGATAAGAAGAGAGGGAGTTGTCTGCAAATGAGTGGGAAAACAGAAGTGAGGGAAGTTCGGAATATGACAGAGGGGAATCCGGCGAAGCTGATTTTCTTCTTTGCAATTCCTTTGATGCTGGGAAATCTTTTTCAGCAGGTGTATACGATCACAGATACCATTATTGTCTCCAGAGGCGTAGGGGTTGATGCGCTGGCGGCGCTCGGATCAGCGGACTGGTACAATTATCTGGTGCTTGGAACGGTGCAGGGACTGACGCAGGGCTTTGCGATCCTGATGGCACAGTTTTTTGGCGGGAAGGAGTATGGGGATCTTCGGAAGGCCTGTGCTCATTCTGTGAGGCTTTCTGTGATCAGTGCGCTTCTTCTGACGGTTGTGGCGCAGCTTTCGGTGGGACCGGTGCTGACGATTCTGCATGTGGATGCGGCAATACGCGGAGCAGCAGAGCTGTATATCCGGATCATTTTTGCAGGAATTCCGGCGCAGATGCTGTATAACTTCTGTGCATCAGAGCTGAGGGCCCTTGGCAACAGCAGAGACCCGCTGATTGCGATTGTGATTTCATCATTGCTTAATATCGTGCTGGACGTTCTGTTTGTTTTCGTCATTCCTTTTGGAATCGGTGGAGCAGCTGTGGCGACGATTCTGGCACAGGCTGTTTCCGGCGTGTATTGCCTTTTCGTTGTGCGGAGGGTGGAATACCTTCATTTCTCTGCAGAGGATGGAAGAGGAAATCCGCAGATGGACGGAAGGCTGATGAAGCTGGCTCTTCCTGTGATGCTGATGAATAATATCATTGCCATCGGCGGAATGATTGTGAATTCCGTAGTCAATCAGCTTGGAGTTGCTTTTGTTGCGGGATACACTGCCACCAATAAGCTGTACGGGGCGTTGGAAATGGCGGCGCTTGCGTATGGCTATGCCATGCTGACTTATATTGGGCAAAATCTCGGAGCTGGGCGTTACGAGAGAATCCGGCGAGGATTTCGTGATGCACTGCTGATTGCATTTGCGACGAGTGCATTGATCGGGGGTGTTATGATTCTGCTCCGGCATCAGATCATCGGACTGTTCATTCCTGCATCCGGAGAGGAAGCGGTGCAGGCGACAGGCTATGCAATCCAGTATCTCATCATTATGAGCTCCGCACTGTTCATTCTCTACCTTCTGTATGTGGCACGAAGCACTCTTCAGGGCCTTGGCAACACCAGAATGCCGATGGTTTCCGGGCTTGCCGAGTTTGCCATGCGAACCTTCATGGCAATCGTGATGACAAGATTCCTTGGAGGAGTTGCCGTGATGTGGGGAGAGATTCTGGCATGGGTTGGTGCAGATCTGGTATTGGTCGGAGCTCTGCTCCGCGAATTCCGGAAGCTTAAGAAGCTGGAGCAGAACCAACAGGAACAGAATACATAAAAATCCGGAAAAACTTTTGAAAGAAAATCCCCCGGAAGCAGTGGAAAAGCTGCATCCGGGGGATTCCTGCGTCCGAAAAGAAAGGTCGGAGCCTTGTTGTGTCCGGAAAGGTTTCCGAACCATAGGAAAACAATCTTCTTTTCATGCATTCTGGCCTGACGGATCAGAAGATCCACCAGAAGAAAATTGTAGTTGCCTCCCTTTTATTCAAGCGTGAACTCCGCGTATTCGGATACGGCGCTGGAATTCCCGATCATGACGCGGAACAGACCGGGCTCCGAACCGAAGCTTCCGTCTGCGCGGGTAAATGCGAGCATATCCGGAGTAATGGGAAAGCTTACCGTTTTCTTCTCACCGGGCTGCAGTGTCACCTTTCGGAAGCCCTTCAGCTCTTTGACCGGACGGACAACGCTTGCTGTCACATCCTGCAGGTAGAGCTGGATGGTTTCGGTTCCTGCAAAGGAGCCGGTGTTTTCCACCTCAACCGAGGCCTGCAGGCCGTTAGTACCGGAGTCCTTACCGAGAACGGTATCGGACAGAGATACTCCGGAAACAGAGAAGTCCGTGTACGACAGACCGAATCCAAACGGATACAGGGGCTCGTTGGGAATGTCAGTATATTTGGAGGAAAAACGAGGATCGGCATTCGGTCCAACGGGCCTTCCGGTTGCAAAATGATTGTAGCTGACAGGAAGCTGTCCGACGCAGTAGGGGAAGCTCATCGGAAGCTTTCCCTGCGGAGCAGTTTTGCCGGTCAGAACATCCAGAATGGCGTGTCCGCCCTCGGTTCCGGGAAGCCAGACCTCCAGGATCGCTTTGGCCTTCTGCGAAATCTCGCGAAGGTCAAGCGGCCGGCCGTTGAAGAGAACCACGACAATGTTCGGATTCACCTCATATACGGCACGGAACAGCTCCATCTGAATTTCCGGAAGATCCAGAAAGGCACGGCTCGTTGCTTCGCCGGACTGAAGGAAATGCTCGCCAAGCGGCATGACAACAAGCTCGGCTTCCCTGGCTGCCTGGATTGCGACAGCCTTCATTTCAGACAGCTCTTCGGCAGAAAATGTCTGATTGACCGATCCGGTAAATCCGGTGAGAACAACGTCATTTCCAAGAACCGGGCAGCCCGGAGTGAAGCTCGTTCGGGATGCATCCATGCATTCTTCTGCGGCGTCCTGAATGGAAACGGTATCCTTGGGATCGCCGGTAAAGGCCCAGCTGGACTGCAGCTCTCTGTTCTGTGTATAGGGGCCGATGAAGGCGATTTTCTTCGACAGATCCAGAGGAAGAAGACCGTCGTTCTTCAGAAGAACGAAGCTCTCCGAGGCAGCCTTTCTTGCAAGCGCCCGGTGCTCTCCGCAGAGAATCACCTCTTTTTCCTTTTCCGCATCTGCATCCTTATAGGGATTCTCGAACAGCCCAAGATCGTTCTTCAGCTTCAGAATACGAAGTACGCATTCATCGATAGCGGATTCGTCAATTTCGCCGTCTTCCACGAGAGATTTCAGATTTCCTGCGTAGCAGCCGGACATCATGTCGATGTCTACGCCGGCCTGAATGGCCTTCAGGGCAGCATCTCTCTCGTCCGCGGCATAGCCGTGACGGATCATTTCCGGGATGGCGGTGAAGTCTGTGATGAGAACCCCGTCAAAGCCGAATTCCTTGCGAAGGATCTCCTTCATCAGCCACTGATTTCCGGTTGCAGGAATGTCATTCACGGTGTTGAAGCTGGTCATGACAAGCTTTACACCTGCATCCACGGCCGCCTTGTAGGAGGGAAGATAGTAGTCGCGCAGTGTCCGTTCGCAGAGCTCCACGGTGTTGTAATCACGGCCCGCCTGTGCAGCGCCGTACGCGGCAAAATGCTTGACGCAGGCAGCGATTTTGCCGGAGGCCTTCACGTCATCGCCCTGGAAGCCTTTCACGATTTCAGCGGCAAACAGGCGGTTGAGGTACGGGTCCTCTCCGGTGGATTCCATAACTCTGCCCCACCTGGCGTCACGCACAAGATCCACCATAGGCGCAAAGGTCACATGCAGACCGCTGGCTGCGGCTTCTTTTGCGGCAGCAGCCGCGCACTCGCCGGACAAAGTAGGATCAAAGGTGGCACCCTGGGCAAGAGGTGCCGGGAAGACGGTTTTCAGACCATGAATGACATCCAGCATGAACAGCATGGGAATGTGGTGTGGCTGTACGGACATTGCCTTGTCCTGAATGGCTTTTAACGTGTCTGCACCGTAGGATCCGAGAATCGTTCCTGCGGATTGAAGGTCCTTCACATCTACACCGAAGTTCTGTGCCGGGCCCGTGAGCGTTCCTTCCTCGTCCTCCGTAAAGAAAAGTCCCATTACCTGAAACATCTGATCGATTTTCTCCTGGAGGCTCATGTCGTGTAACAGTTCGGTCAGTTGCTGCTCTTTCATACGTTCCTTTCCGGCCGCAGCTTCTCTGCGGCCTGATGAGTAAAATGCTGTGAAGAAACAATGACGGTTGTGTCAGGGAGCGTGTCTGTCATCCAGCTCCCGGTAGGCAAGCGGAGAAAAACCAGAATACTTCCGAAACACTTGATTGAAATAGCTGACGGAAGAGTAGTTTAGGATGGATGCAATGTCTGTGACACTGAGATCCGTGCTGTTCAGCAGATCCTTCGCCCGTTGAACCTTGACTCGGTTGACCATACGGATGTAGGAGACGCCGCACTTTTTTGTGAAGTTGCGAGAGAAATCATAATAACTCATGTGCATGAAGTCGGCGGCCTCTCTGGTCGACATTTCATTATCTGTATGGTTCAGAATATATTCGAGAAGCTGCTGGAATTCGCCATACATGGTGGACTTGCGGTCCACGTAATCCAGTTTCAGCTGATTCTCCCGGATCAACTGGATCAGAAGACGGAAGATATCTGTGCATTGTTGAAAACGGATCATTGGACTGAAATCCTCAGCGGTGATGACCTGATTCGAAGGTCTCTCTGCAAGCCCGATGCGAGGAACATAGGAAATCATGGAATTTAGAATTTCCTGCAGCGGAGATCCCTCCGGAACCGGAAGATACCCGTTCTTTGCCAGATCACCGGAAGGCGAGATAACAGGGATCATTTTGGCAAGATGCGATACACCGAGTATTTTCGGAAGGAACTGGATCTGCAGCAGATCGGCCGGCAGCAGTTCTTTGCAAAAAGAGTGAATGGTCAGAGGTGAGATAAAAGTCAGTGAACCTTTGGGAAGAAAAATATGCTGGTCATTGAGAGTAATCTCGTGCTGCCCATTTCTGTTATAGCGTATTTCATAGAAAGAATGAGAATGTGACGGGAAGCCGGTGCCGTCACTTGTCATATAAAAGACACTGACGGCATCCATGGTGGTGATATCAATATTCCACTGATAATTTTCCTCGTAGTACACGATGAACTTTCCTTTTTTAAATAATAATTGAGATAGTAATATTTTGACAGCAGAAGGTGTAAAACACAAGCGTCGCAGCAATTCAATGCAAAGGTGTGAGTGTCAGATAAGGAAACAGGCAGATTTTTATTGAAATCAGAGGGCCGGCAGGGACGTTTATGATACACTGATAAGGAAGGAGAAGCTTCTACAATTTATTTCCCTTACAGGACCTGTACAAAACACACGGAGGTGACCGCCATGACGAACCAAACGATCCATCCTGACAGTAACCGGAAGGAGAATGCAGGCGAGCGCAGGATGCTCTGCCGGGGATTCCGGAGCGTGCTTCTTGCCGCAGGAGTGCTGCTCTTGCTTTCCGGCTGCGGGAGCTCCAGCTCGCCGATGGAGAACAGCAAGAGTGCGGAATATTCCTACTCGGCCGCGGAATCGGATTATGGAGTGTTCGGTGAGACTGGTGCTGCGGGGGGAGCGGGCTCTTACGATTATGCGAGTGATGTCTCGTATGAAGAAGCCTACCCGGAGGAAGCTGCTGAAGAAGGAATTACAGAAGAGGACGTGATTCTGGAGGATGGGAAGGACCATGAGGATTCTCCGGAATCGAAGAGAAAGCTGATCACAACCGTCAACATCAGTGTCCAGACGAAGGAATTTGATGTGCTCCAGAAATCCATCGAGACTTCGGTGGAGGAGCTTGGCGGATACATTGAGAGCAGTGAAATCTATTACAACAGCTACAGCTATTACCGCTCCTCGGATCCTTCGAACTACACGCCGCATGATCGCAGCGCCTCCTATGTTCTCCGGATTCCGGAGAAGAGGCTGGACGAGTTTCTGACAAAGCTTCATGACGGCTCCAATGTCACAGAAGAGAGCAAGAGCGTGACGGACATCACGCTTGACTACGTGGATACGGCGGCGCATAAGAAGGCTCTGCAGACCGAGGCAAGATCTCTGGAAAAAATGCTGGAAAAGGCGAAGGAGCTGGACGATATCGTCAAGATTCAGAGCAGACTGACCGAGGTGCGCTATCAGATTAACAGCATTGAGTCCCAGCTGCGCACGTATGACAACAAGGTGGACTACAGCACGGTTCGACTTGACGTCTCGGAAGTAACGATTTACCAGCAGGCACCGGATGCCACGGCCTGGGAGAAGATTTCGACAGGCTTCCGGAACTCGCTGCATTCAGTGGGCACAGGCTTTGCGGATTTCGGAATCTGGTTCATTATCCACATTCCTCAGCTGATCGTTGCAGCAGTCATCATCCTTCTGGCTGTGCTTGTGATCCGGAAGGCTCTGAAAAATCGCAGGACGAAGGTAAAGTCTAGGAAAACAGAAAAGCGGAAATACGAGTCAAGGTTCAGAAGGGCAACGGATCCGAAGCCTGATACAGAAACGGTGGAAAAGGCGGAAGAGGAAGAAACGAATCCGAAGGAAATAAAGTCAGAAGATGCAAGCACGGAGATCGAGCCGGAAACTGCACCGAAGCCTGACGAAACGCCGAAGCCTGACGAAACATCGAAGGCGTAAAATTGACAGGATATTTAAAGAGGGATGATCTTTCGAAGGCGAAGAGCATCCCTCTTTGTAAAAAAGCCCGTTCAGGGATGAGTTTCGGAGGTGGAAAGCATCCTTATTTGAAAGAAAGTTTGTTCAGGGATGACTTTCGAAGGTGGAAAGCATCTTCATTTGAGAGAAAGCCCGTTCAGGGATTACTTTCCAGCAATGGAAAGCATCCCTGCTCGGAAAAATCTCTGATCAGGGATGCTTTGGGAATAGAAAAGTCATCCCCAGAGACCTGAAAACCATTTTCAGGATGCTCTGGAGATCAAAAAAGCATCCGAAAACGGCAATTCCAGCGCACAGAGATGCATTGAGAGATGCATCTCTGTGCGTAGGCTTGCCAGGTTGTATTGCAACTGCATAGGCAGATTATACTGCAGGTGCATAGCCTGATTCATCCTGGAACGTCAGGCGCATCTGATTCCAGGTGACGCCGCCGTGGATGGACTTTTCGGAAACGCCTTCGTTCCGGAAGCCGAATTTCGAGTAGTAGGGAACGAGTTTGTCCTTGCAGGTAAGCACCAGGCCCTTTCGTCCCTGGCTTCTGGCATCCTCAATCGCTCTTTGAATCAGCTGTCCGGCGCAGCCGCGATTGCGGAAGGCGGGAATCGTGTTTACGCCGAAGATCATCTGCCAGGCACCATTTTCATCGTGCATCTGCGCCTTCTCATACATTTCATCGGTAAGGTCGGACTCGTCTGTGACCATTCCGTCCACAAAGGCGATCAGCCGTTCATCCTCAAACATCAGCCAGAAGTGGCTGCCATAATGGATCAGCCGATCCCGGAACTCCTCTTTTGTTGCCGCTTCTGCCGCAGGGAAGCACTCCGCCTCCACGGCGGTTACTGCGTCCAGGTCCTCTATTGTTGCGGTTCGAATTTTCATTTTGCATATTCTCCATTTTCTTTTATTTCTTGCATATGATCGCGTGACAGCGATTGCTTCATCCCTTTGCAGGCAATTTTATTATCGCAATTGCTTCATCCCTTTGCAGACGATCCATCGGAAATGTCCCTGTGCAGATCAGAAGGGACTGCCTCCTCAGAAGGGATTTCCTCCTTCGTCTGCATCCAGTCCAAAGAATGTGAGTGCATGTTGAATTGCAAGATCCCAGAAGCGCCACTCATGCCCGTATCCGGGAAGCGTGAACCATTCTGCCTTCACTCCGATTTCTTCCGCATGTTTCCTGAAAATAGTAAAGTTTTCCGCAAGAAAATCGTCTTCGCCGCACGCGAACATGAGCCGGGGAAGTTTATCGAGTTCTTTTCTTCCGGCAAAGCCATCCAGGATTGCCCATACGTTTTCTTCTGAGTTCACATAGGCATCCAATCCTCCGGCATTCTCGATGGTGGCCTTGAGACGCGGCTCCTCCGTGTCAAGGAAAGCACGTTTCCGGCCGGGTCCAAGGAGAGAAAAATCGACCGGTGCAGCAGAGAGAACGGCAGCTCCGGCAAATTTTTCCGGATAGTTTACGGCAAATTTTATGGTTCCGCGTCCGCCCATGGACAGGCCTGCAATGAAGTTGTCCTCGCGTTTGTCAGAGATCGGAAACCATCCATACATCGCAGGCATCAGCTCCTTGATCATGAAATCGTACATGTTGTAGCCCATCATGGCGGTAGTCCAGTTGGAATAGTTGGAGTTTAACGCTGATGCACAGACGACGGCCAGATTCTTTTCGGTGGCATAGAGCTCAATGTTTGACTTGCGAAGCCAGTCGGTGTGATCACCAAATGTGCCGTGCAGAAGCCACAGAACCTTGTATTTTCTTCCGCTTCGGTAAAACTTTTCCGGTTCGTCGCCCCAGGGACGATCCGGAAGAATGATGGTCACTTCGGTGTTTCCGCCGAGATACTTACTGTTCATATTAAAATTTACCAATGCCATGATAACCCTCCCCCGGTACAGAATAAATTGTAGTATCTATTTAGCACCCATCTCGAATTTGCTTCGCAAATCCTCGATGCGGCTGGCCAGAGTCTCTTCGGGCCTTGGCCGCCTGCCAATTTCAATCGTGAATTTGCCTGCAAGCAGTCAATTCACATTGAAATGTGGCAGGTGCTAAAAAGATACAAATTGTAATGTAACCATATCACAGAATATTCCTGCTGCGCTTGTACTTTTCGGACATGGATTATTCAAAATGTGCAGGGGAAACGAAATGCAGAGCCTGCCAACCGGCGAGACCAGCAGAGGGATTGCATGGTAAAATAAATCTTAAGCGTTTCCGAAAAAGCATCAATAAAAAACAGTACAACAAGATAAAATGGACCGAGTTTACGGTGGAATAGAGGTGCGAGCGATGAATGTAATAGGGTTTCACAATCCGGAAGAGGAATTCGGATTTTTGAGCAATTGGTATCTTTCTGACTTTGTGACAGACGGAATTCGTTTTTCTTCCATGGAGCAGTTTATGATGTACCGGAAAGCAATGACGTTTGAGGATAGGACAATTGCTTCCGAAATTCTGCAAACGGAGGACGTTGCCAGAATCAAGGAGCTGGGACGGCTGGTTTCCGGATATGAGGAGCAGGTTTGGAATGGTGTCCGCCAGATTTTGATTTACGAGGGACTTTTGCAGAAGTTTGCTCAGAATGAGGATCTGAAAAGGAAACTGCTGGATACCGGAGATTCGATCCTTGCAGAATGTGCCGTGAAGGACCAAATCTGGGGCATCGGTCTGTCTATGAAGGATCCGAACAGACTCTGCCCTTCGAAATGGAAGGGGCAGAACCTGCTTGGATATTCCCTGATGATTACCAGAGACAGGCTTCGGGAAAAACGTCAGGATTCGATTCGGAATCTTCAGGAGAAGGCAGAAGTGTTCCGGGATGCGAGAAACTGGAAGCAGTTCCATAATCCCAAGGATCTTGCCATTTCGATTTCTCTGGAGGCAGCTGAGCTTCTGGAGGTTTTCCAGTGGTCGGGAACAGATTTGGAGGTTTCCGGAAAGAGAGACAAGATCCGTGAGGAACTTGCGGATGTACTCTTATATTGCGGGTATCTGGCCAGTGATCTGGATCTTGATATTTCGGAAATTGTAACGGAGAAGCTGGAACGAAACGATCGCAAGTATCCCATTGATAAGGCGTACGGAACTGCGAAGAAGTATACGGAGCTGTAATTGCGGCGAGGCAGTGGAAAATGATTGTCTATGATGGGTTGAAAAGTGACTTTCTGAGAAGTGTGCAGGAGGATACGCTGGCAGAGGAAATTGAGCAGTGCGTGCTTCAAAGGCTCGGGCACCACACGGTTCAGAATGAATTCATGTCCTGGGTAAATTCCTACAACTACATGTATAAGGTGCTGAGCGACCCGGGAATACCGGAGAATGCAGGGGTGGCCATCGAATACAACATTCCGCAGACCGCGAAGCGGGTGGATTTTATGATATCCGGATACGATGCCGAAAATCATCCGGATATGGTTATCGTGGAGCTGAAGCAGTGGAGCAGTCTGGAGAAGGTGGCTCAAAGTGAAACGCTTGTGGAAACATTTGTTGGCGGCAGCAACAGGAGAGTTGTTCATCCATCCTATCAGGCGTGGTCTTATGCACAGCTGATTTCCGACTATAATGCGTCTGTTCAGGATGCGGAGATTCAGCTGCATCCATGCGTCTGCATGCACAATTATCAGCGGAAAACAAAGGATCCAGTGGACTCGAAGCAGTATAGCACCTATACGGAGGAAGCCCCTGTTTTCACAATGGGACAGGCCGGATTTTTGAGAGACTTCATACGGAAGTATATCCGGACAGGAGATCATAAAAGGATTCTGTATCAGATGGATCATGGCAGAATCCGTCCTTCGAAGCAGCTTCAGGATGCAATCGCCTCCATGATTCGCGGCAACCGCGAATTCATTATGATTGATGAGCAGCAGGTGGCTTATGAAGACATTCTGCGTCTTTCAAAGCAGTGTCAGAAGGATGGAAAGAAGCGGACTGTCATCTGTCAGGGAGGACCGGGAACAGGGAAAAGTGTGATTGCAGTTCGTCTTCTTGCGGAGCTGACGCAGGAGAATCAGCTGGTACAGTATACCTCGAAGAACAGTGCACCGAGGCAGGTTTATGCCGCTAAGCTGAAGGGTGAAAAGAAAAAAAGCAGTGTGACCAACATGTTCAAAGGCTCCGGAAGCTATGTGGATGTGCCGGATGGAATGATCGATACGATCCTTGCGGATGAAGCACACAGATTGAATGAGAAATCCGGATTGTTTCATAATCAGGGAGAAAATCAGATCAAGGAGATCATTGCGGCGGCGAAGTGCTCTGTTTTTTTCATAGACGAGAGTCAGCGGGTCACGATGGATGATATCGGCTCTGTGGAAGAGATTCAGAAATGGGCAGCAGAAGAGCATTCGGAAGTGACGAAGATGGAGCTCGCATCTCAGTTTCGCTGTAACGGCTCCAACGGATATCTTGCCTTTGTGGACGATCTGCTGGACATTCGCAGGACAGCAAACCAGGCGATAAATGATCTTGAATATGATTTCCGGGTATGTGACACTCCGCAGGAAATGCAGAATCTGATTCTGGAGAAAAACCGCGTGAACAACCGTTCAAGGATTTTGGCCGGATACTGCTGGGACTGGCCGAAGAAGCATCGGAGTGACCCGGATTATCATGATATCCAGATCGGTGATTATGGCATCAGCTGGAATCTGGATGATGGTCAGGCATTTGCACTCAGTGAAGACTCTGTAAATGAAGCGGGCTGCATTCACACAACGCAGGGACTGGAATTTGATTATGTCGGGGTGATCATCGGAGATGATCTTCGTTATGAAAATGGCCGTATTGTTACGGATTTTCATAAGCGTGCGTCGACAGATCAGTCGATCAGGGGACTGAAGACTCTATATAAGGCTCACCCACAGGAAGCGGATCGCCGCGCAGATGAAATCATAAAGAACACTTATCGGACGCTGATGACAAGAGGAATGAAGGGATGCTATGTCTATTGCACAGACCCGGGCCTTCAAATGTATTTGCGTCGGAGATTGTCTGTGTATGCGGATGAGGTCAGGAAAATGACAAAGAATAGCTGCGCATATGGAAAGCAGACAAAACGCTGAAAAAGCCCTTGCATTTCCCCGGGAGCAGCAGTATCATAAGCACAACAATTTGATAACACTTTAAACCGATGAAGCGGAAATAACGTATGCAAAGGAACTCCCAGAGAGCCGGGGATGATGGGAACCCGGCAGTAGCACCTGCCTGCAAATGGACCGCCGAGGGCGCGAGGAAAGCCGTAAGGCAAGTATTTTGCGACGTAAGGCACGCGTAAGCTGCCATGGATATGTTGGTATCCAGTTAAGAGCACAGGGGGAATCCATTCTTTCTTCTGTGAATCAAGGTGGCACCGCGGCTGAGAGCAATGAATTCAGATCGTCCTTGATGGAACTCAAGATGAGTTCTGTCAAGGACGATTTTTTCGTGTTTCTACGAGGTCGAGAGAAAGGAAAGAAAGGAGCACCTGCAAAGATGAAGATCAGACCATCCCTGGAGGAAGTACTGCAGTATGCGGCAGGCGGCGAATATCGGAGGGTTCCGGTCAGCACGGAGATCCTTGCCGATCTTTATACGCCGATTCAGATTCTTCGGAAGCTGAAGAATGTTTCCGACCATTGTTATCTTCTGGAGTCCGCGGAGGCACAGGAGCAGTGGGGACGGTATACGTTCCTGGGCTTTGATCCGACCATGGAGATCACGTGTCTGAACGGTCACATGAAGGCAGGCGCACTTTCCTTTGAGACAAAGGATCCGGGAGTTGCGATCCGTCAGATCCTGAAGGAATACCGGTCGCCGAGACTTTCGTTTCTTCCGCCGTTTGCGGGAGGTCTGGTCGGATATTTTTCCTACGATTATCTGAAGTATTCGGAGCCGTCCCTCCATCTGGATGCAGAGGATACGGAGAACTTCAAGGACGTGGATCTGATGCTGTTTGACAAGGTGATTGCTTTTGACAATCTCCGACAGAAGATCATTCTGATCGTCAACATCGATCTTGCGGAAGCAGAAACCGCTTATCGGAAGGCCGAGAGGGAACTGGAGGATCTGATCCGTCTCATCCGGACCGGAAAAGAGAAGGAGGAGACGGCAGGAACGCTCCGATCCGAAATCCGGCCGCTGTTTGACCGGGAGCATTACTGCGAGATGGTCCGCAAGGCGCAGCACCACATCAAGGAAGGCGATATTTTTCAGATCGTTCTTTCGAACCGGCTGGAGGGGGAATATGAAGGAAGTCTTCTGAACTGCTACCGGATTCTCAGGACCCTGAATCCGTCGCCGTACATGTTCTATTTCTCCGGGACGGACGTGGAGGTTGCAGGTGCATCGCCGGAAACGTTGGTGAAGCTGGAGGACGGCGTGCTTCATACCTTCCCGCTTGCGGGGACGAGAAAGAGAGGAAAAACGAAGGAGGAAGACGACGAGCTGGAAAAGGACCTTCTTGCGGATGAGAAGGAGCTTGCAGAGCACAACATGCTGGTCGATCTGGGGCGAAACGACATCGGAAAGATTTCAAAATTCGGGACGGTTCAGGTGGAGCGTTATCATGAGGTCCTTCGTTTCTCCCACGTCATGCACATCGGCTCGACGGTTCGGGGAGAGATCCGGGAGAATCTGGATGCGCTTGATGCGGTGGATTCGATTCTTCCTGCGGGAACGCTTTCGGGAGCCCCGAAGATCCGGGCCTGCCAGCTGATCAACGATCTGGAGAACAACAAGAGGGGCATTTACGGAGGAGCTATCGGATATCTGGATTTCACCGGAAATCTGGACACCTGCATCGCAATCCGGATTGCCTATAAGAAAAACGGAAAGGTCTTCATCCGGAGCGGAGCCGGGATTGTCGCGGATTCGGTGCCGGAAAAGGAATACCAGGAGTGCATCAACAAAGCAAAAGCCGTTGTGACGGCACTGGAGGCGGCCAATGATCTTGCTGATTGATAATTATGACAGCTTCTCCTACAACCTGTATCAGATGGTGGGAGCCCTTCAGCCGGACATCCGGGTGATCCGGAACGATGAGCTGACCGTGAAGGAGATCGAAGAATGGAAGCCGGAGAAGATTATCCTGTCTCCCGGCCCGGGACGCCCTGCGGATGCAGGCATCTGTGAGGATGTGATCCGGGAGCTTCGGACGAAGATCCCGATCCTCGGGGTTTGTCTTGGTGAGCAGGGGATCTGTGAGGCCTACGGCGCGACGGTCGGCTATGCGAAAAGGCTGATGCACGGCAAACAGTCCATTGCGGAGATAGATACGGAAAGCCCGATTTTCAAGGGGCTGCCAAAGGAAATTCCGGTTGCAAGATATCACTCGCTTGCGGCAGTTGAGGAAACACTTCCGGACAACCTTCGCGTCATTGCGAAGACGAAGGACGATGAGGTGATGGCGGTGCAGGATACGGAGTACCCGGTGTTCGGACTGCAGTTCCATCCGGAATCCATTATGACACCGGACGGTGCAAAAATTCTGGCAAACTTCCTGGAGCTGTGAGCAAAGAGTGCAAAAGGAGCGGAAACAAGGAGGAGAAAGATCATGATTAAGGAATCCATTATCAAGATTGTGAATAAGGAAGATCTCACCTATGACGAGGCGAAGGAAACCATGCTGGAGATCATGCGTGGCGAGACCACTCCGACGCAGAACGCGGCCTTCCTTGCGGCGCTGTCGACAAAATCGACCAAGGCAGAGACCATCGATGAGATTTCGGGCTGTGCCTGTGCGATGCGTTCGCTGGCAACGCCGGTGGAGCATCCCGGGATGGAGGTTCTGGAAATTGTCGGAACCGGCGGAGACGGTGCGCATTCCTTCAATATTTCCACGACAGCAGCAATGGTTGTGGCAGCAGGCGGCGTAAAGGTGGCAAAACATGGAAACCGCGCAGCCTCTTCTCTTTCCGGTACAGCGGATTGCCTGGAGGCACTCGGCGTCAACATTCAGCAGGATCCCGAGCTTTGCCGGAAGATGCTGGAGGAGGCGGGCTTTTGCTTCATGTTTGCACAGAAGTATCATTCCGCGATGAAGTACGTGGGACCGATCCGCAAGGAGCTGGGCTTCCGCACGGTGTTCAACATTCTGGGGCCCTTGACGAACCCTGCAAAGCCGGAGATGTTCCTTCTTGGCGTATACGATGAGTATCTGGTGGAGCCGGTTGCGAAGGTGCTGAGCTCCCTTGGTGTCAAGCGAGGCCTGGTTGTTTTCGGGCAGGATCATCTGGATGAAATTTCCGCAAGCGCACCGACAACGATCTGTGAGCTGCGCGACGGCTTTTATCGGACCTCGGTGATTCAGCCGGAGGACTTCGGCCTTGAGAGAGGAACCAAGGATGAAATTGTCGGCGGCACGGCCAAGGAGAATGCGCAGATTACAAGAGGCATCCTGAACGGAACCATCACAGGAACCAGGCGAAACATCGTTCTTCTGAACGCAGGGGCGGCGCTCTATGCCGGCAAGGCGGCAGAGACACTGGAGGAAGGCGTGAAGCTTGCCACCGAGCTGATCGATACCGGAAAAGCACTGGAAACCCTGAACAAGGTGATTGAGGTCAGCGGCCGATGAGTACAATTCTGGACCAGCTGGCGGATTACGCCAGATATCGTGTGGAAAAAGCAAAGGAGAAAAAGCCGCTGGAGGAAATCCGGGAAGAAGCCTTGGCTGCTTCAAGGCAGACGGCTCCGGGATCGGGCGCTTCTGCTCCGGATTTCCGGGAACCGTTCCGATTCGAGAAGGCTCTGGAAGCAGACGACGACATTCATTTTATCTGTGAATGCAAAAAAGCCTCGCCCTCCAAGGGCCTCATTGCCCCGGATTTTCCCTATCTGGAAATTGCAAGGCAGTACGAAGAGGCAGGAGCTTCTGCCATCTCGGTTCTCACCGAGCCGAAATGGTTCCTCGGCTCCCCGGAATACCTTCGTGAGATCGCAGAAGAAGTCAAGGTTCCCTGCCTTCGCAAGGATTTTACCGTGGATCCATACATGATTTATGAGGCAAAGCTCCTCGGAGCCTCTGCCGTTCTCCTGATCTGTGCGATTCTGGATACCGGAACGCTGGCGAAGTATCTTGAAGCTGCGGATTCTCTGGGACTTTCCGCAATTGTGGAAGCGCATGATGAGACAGAGGTTGCCTCGGCCGTTTCGGCGGGAGCAAGAATCATCGGTGTCAACAACCGGAACCTGAAGGATTTCACGGTGGACATTCACAACAGCATCCGGCTTCGCTCCTGTGCACCGGCAGGAACCATCTTTGTTGCAGAGTCCGGGATCCGGACTCCGGAGGATGTGGAGACCCTTCGGCAAAACGGCGTAAACGCGGTCCTTATCGGAGAGCAGCTGATGCGGGCCGGAAGTCCGAAGGAGGAGCTGAACCGGCTTCGGGGGCTGACATGAGAGAAGGAACAGGAGGTCGGAATGAGATCGGCAAATGGTCCTGTAAAAATAAAAATCTGCGGCCTCCGCACCTTATCGGATGTACAGGCCGTCAACGGACAGCTTCCGGAATACACCGGTTTTATCTTCGATCCTTCGAGAAAACGTTACATCTCTCCGGAGCAGGCAGAGGAACTTCGGAGAAGGCTGGATGCGAGAATCCGGCCGGTCGGCGTATTTGTGAACGCCGGGACCGAAGAAATCCGGAGGGTGCTGGAAATCTGCCGGCTGGATATGGTACAGCTCCACGGGCAGGAGATGGACGAAGAAATCCGGAGACTCCGGGAAGAATATAAGGGACGAAGCGAGCTCTGCATTGTAAAGGCCTTCCGGATTGAGAACGAAGAGGATGTCCGGAAAGCGGAAAATTCGGCGGCAGATGAGATCCTTCTGGATCACGGAGCAGGCGGTACGGGAGAGAGCTTCGACTGGAGCCTTCTGAAGAACTGCAAAAGACGATTTTTCCTCGCAGGAGGACTGACGCCGGATAACGTGCAGCTCGCCATTGAGGAGGCAAAGCCATATGCAGTGGATGTCAGCTCCTCTCTGGAAACAGATGGGAGGAAGGATCCCTGCAAGATAAGAAGATTTGTGACCGCTGTGCGCGGCGCGGATGAAAAATAAGAAAGGATAACAGAGATGACGAATCAGAATGGAAGATTCGGAGTTCACGGAGGACAGTATATTCCGGAAACTCTGATGAATGCAGTGATCGAGCTGGAGGAGGCTTACAACAAATACAAAAACGATCCGCAGTTCAACGCGGAGCTGACACAGCTGTTCAATGATTATGCAGGGCGCCCGAGCCGTCTGTATTATGCGGAGAAGATGACGAGGGACCTTGGCGGTGCGAAGATCTACTTAAAGCGTGAGGATCTGAACCACACCGGAGCTCATAAAATCAACAACTGCCTCGGCCAGGCACTTCTGGCGAAGAAGATGGGAAAGACCCGTCTGATTGCGGAGACCGGAGCAGGCCAGCACGGCGTGGCAACGGCAACGGTGGCAGCACTTCTTGGAATGGAATGTGTTGTTTTCATGGGAAAGGTGGACACAGAAAGGCAGGCACTGAATGTTTACAAGATGAAGCTTCTCGGAGCGGATGTGGTCCCTGTCACCGATGGAACCGGAACGCTGAAGGATGCGGTTTCGCAGGCAATGCGCGAATGGACGAGCCGCATTGAGGACACGCACTACTGCCTGGGTTCGGTCATGGGTCCGCATCCGTTCCCGGCCATTGTCCGTGATTTTCAGGCAGTGATCTCCAAGGAGATCAAGGAGCAGATGCTGGAGAAGGAGGGAAGACTTCCGGATGCAGTGATCGCCTGTGTCGGCGGCGGCTCCAATGCCATCGGCTCATTCTATCACTTCATTGATGATCCTTCGGTACGGCTGATCGGCTGCGAGGCAGCAGGCCGCGGAGTCGATACCTTTGAAACAGCCGCAACGATAAATACAGGACGCCTTGGTATTTTCCATGGAATGAAGTCCTACTTCTGTCAGAATGAATACGGACAGATTGCACCGGTGTATTCCATTTCGGCAGGTCTGGATTACCCGGGAATCGGGCCGGAGCATGCGTACCTGCATGACATCGGAAGAGCGGAGTACGTTCCGGTTACAGACGATGAGGCAGTGAACGCCTTTGAATATACGTCCCGGATGGAAGGCATTATCCCGGCCATTGAGAGCTCACATGCCATCGCTTATGCTATGAAGCTTGCTCCGAAGCTGGATAAGGACAAGGTAATCGTGATTACGGTTTCCGGAAGAGGCGACAAGGACTGCGCAGCAATTGCGAGATACCGCGGAGAGGAGATTTCAGAATGAGCCGGATAGAGGAAGCATTTCAGAAGCATAAAGCATTTATTGCCTTCATTACCGTAGGAGATCCGGATCTGGAGACCACGGAAAGGGTGGTTCACGCGGCGGTGGAGAATGGAGCGGATCTGATTGAGCTGGGCATCCCGTTCTCGGATCCGACGGCAGAGGGACCGGTCATCATGGAAGCCGATGAAGTGGCATTAAAGGCAGGAACCACAACGGATAAGGTGTTCGAGCTGACGAAGAAGCTGCGCGAGACCATCACGGTACCGATGGTTTACATGACCTATGCCAATGTGGTCTTCTCCTATGGCTGCGAGAAGTTTGCACAGAAGGCCGCGGATGCAGGAATTGACGGCCTGATTCTTCCGGACGTGCCTTATGAGGAAAAGGAAGAATTCACAGAGGTTTTTGACCGCTACGGGCTGGATCTGATTTCGATGATTGCACCGACCTCCGAGGACCGTATCGCGATGATTGCAAAGGAAGCGAAGGGCTTTATCTATATGGTATCCTCCCTTGGCGTAACCGGCACAAGAAGCGAGATTACAACGGATATTTCGGCAATGACCGATCTGGTCAAGAAGAATTCAGAGGTTCCCTGCGCCGTAGGCTTTGGAATTTCCACACCGGAGCAGGCAGCCGGAATGGCAGAGCTCTCCGACGGAGCCATTGTGGGATCTGCCATCATTAAGATCATTGCGAAATATGGAAAAGAAGCAGCCGGGCCGGTCGGTGAGTATGTAAAGGAGATGACGGACGCCGTGCATGGAGTATGAGGAAGCGTCAAAACTTGCAGAAATGGCATATATTTGATCTAATGTTAGTGTACAGCGCTTGCAGGGAGTTGTTTAAATAAGCGGAAGGCCGCAGAGATGCGGCTTTTCTGAGACACAGTGGTTAGTATAATCTAACTACATAACTGTACGCATCGGTTAGGCAAACCTAACATTGAAAGGAATGATAGCGATGCAGAAACACAAGAACTTCTGGGACAAAAATGCCGGTCGGTACGACCGCTTTATGCGAAAGGATCGGGCAGCGTATGAGGAGATGTATGCGCTGATCTGGCCGGTGGTGAAAGCCAAAACGGTGCTGGAGCTGGCTACCGGTACGGGGTTGATCGCAAAAAGCATCGTGAACGCGGCGGCACACATCGAGGCGACGGACGCCTCTGCGGAGATGATCGCCGAGGCAAAGCGGGACAATCAATCTGCAAAGCTGCACTTTTCGGTGCAGGATATGTTCTGCCTGCCCTATGCGGACAAGTCCTTCGATGCGGTAATTGTGTCCAACGCGCTGCACATCGTGCCGCAGCCGGAGAAGGCCCTTGCCGAGATTCATCGGGTGCTGAAGGACGATGGCGTGCTCATCGCGCCGACCTTCACCCACGCGGGGAACTCGTTTTCCGGCAAGGTCAGGGCATTTT
>ERZ857629.2051-NODE-2051-length-19939-cov-4.384581_pt1 | contig 19939 bp, 15 predicted proteins | sample MGYA00519700_ERZ857629 | MGnify/ENA primary metagenome ERZ857629 (study PRJEB31778, sample SAMEA3449351) | human gut metagenome | biome: human gut; feature: human-associated habitat; material: faeces | place: United Kingdom | collected 2010/2012 ...
GCAGACTGCAATCCTTTTGTCAAAAAAGGGCAAAGCCCTTTTTTGACAGTCTCAAGTCCTGCATGATTTGAGATCGTGCAGGACTTTTTTCAATCATCTGAGGATCAGGCAGGGACCTTTCGCAGTTTCTTTTGGGCTCTATGTCAATAGTTGGGGTAGAGACAAAACACAAAGAAAGACAATGGAAAACCGGAATTTCTGCCGCATTCCGGTTTTCCCTGTATTTTCTTACCGGAGAACCCTGCCGGGAAGCTGTCCTCTTGAAAAGAGCGGAACGGTGTGCTAAAATAACAGAAAAAGCGCGGCTGTCCGCGGGAAACGGAGAAAGAAATGGAGAAAATTGCCAGCTTTACGGTCAACCATCTGACGCTGCTGCCCGGTGTGTATGTATCCAGAGTGGACAGAATCGGTGCGGAAGCGGTGACAACCTTTGACCTGAGAATGACGGCGCCCAACCGGGAGCCGGTGATGAATACGGCGGAGGTGCATACCATCGAGCATCTGGGTGCTACCTTTCTGCGCAATGAGCTGCGGTGGAAGGATCTGGTGATTTACTTTGGCCCCATGGGCTGCCGGACGGGGTTTTATCTGCTCCTTGCGGGAGAACTGTCCGCCCGGGAGGTGTTGCCGCTGGTGACGGACTGCTTCCGCTTCATCCGGGACTACCGGGATGCCGTGCCGGGCGCCAGCCCCCGGGATTGCGGAAACTATCTGGACATGAACCTGTCCATGGCAAACTATCTGGCGGACCGCTATGTGCGGGTGTTGGAACAAATCACCCCGGAGCGGCTGACGTATCCGGAATAAGGAGAATGAAGAATGAAGCTTGGAATTATCGGTGCGATGGACCTCGAAATTGAGACGCTGCTGGGAGCAATGCAGGTGGAAAGTCAGCGGCGGTACGCGGGCAGTGCCTACTCCGATGGAGTCCTGATGGGCCTCCCCGTGGTGGTGGTGCAGTGCGGCGTTGGAAAGGTCAATGCCGCCATTGCCGCACAGGTGCTATGCGACTGTTATCAGGTGACCCACCTTGTCAATACCGGCATTGCCGGCTCTCTGGACGCGTCGCTGGATATTGGAGATCTGGTGGTGAGCACCGATGCCGTTTACCATGACTTCGACTGCACGCCCTTTGGATATCCGCTCCATCAGGTGCCGGGGGTGGATGTGGAAGCGTTCCCCGCAGACCCCTGGCTGGCGCAGGCGGCCCTTGCTGCCGCCGAGGCAGTGAATCCCGGGCACTGCCGGATGGGCAGAATTGCCAGCGGTGACCAGTTTATTGCGGATCCGGCCCGCAAGGCAGAGATCATTGCCTCGACCGGTGCCCAGTGCACGGAGATGGAGGGGACGGCCATTGCCCACACGGCATATCGGAACGGAGTCCCCTTTGTGATTCTCCGGGCGATTTCCGACAAGGCGGACGACAGCGCCCATGAGGATTATCCGACCTTTGAACGGAAAGCGGCAGAGCACTGCGCCGCGGTCACCCGGACGCTGGCGGCAAAGCTTGCGGAGAAAGCGGGCTGAGCCGGAAGCGCGCTCGGGATATGGAGAGGAGAAAGCAAAATTGAGACTGTTTTTTTTGGATATTGACGGAACCATCTGCATGCCGGGAAAATCCCCAAGCCCGGCCCTGTGCCGGATCATTCCGAAGCTGCGGGCACAGGGAGATAAAGTGCTGGTCTGCACCGGGCGGACGCCGGGGTTTGTTCCGGAATCCGTTCAGGCACTGGGCTGGGATGGCGGAATTTATTCCGCCGGGGGACTTGCCATTGCGGAGGGAGTGGAGCTGATCCACCAGACCATGCCGCCGGAGGTGCTGGAGCAGACTATGGACGTCATGGAGAAAACCCGGGCGTGCTACACGCTGGAATGTGACGACGCCTGCTTTCGGGGCGGCGGAGATATGCCGGCCCTGCTGGATTCTCTGCGGAAAGAACACCTGCACAGTGAACTGCAGCGTCTGATCCGGATGAACAACCAGAAAAAGCCGGTAGAACAGTACGCAGGTCAGCCGGTGTTCAAGGTGAGCTTTGTTCTGGGAACGGCGGAACAGGCGGAGCTTATGAAGAAGCTGAAGCCGGAAAACACGGATCTGGTTTTCTTTGACAGCTTCGGGGATTCCGCGGTCGTTCTGTTCGGCGAGATCGCGTATAAGCAGATCAATAAGGGCAGCGCCATGTATAAGCTGTGCCAGTTTTACGGTGTGACTCCGGCGGACTGCATTGCCTTCGGTGACAGCATGAACGATGCAACTGTCCTGCAGGCAGCCGGAACCGGCTGGGCAATGGGCAATTCTTCCCCCAAGGTCAAGGCCCTCGCGGACCGTGTCTGTCTCGGCTGTGAGGAGGACGGTCTCGCCCTCGCCCTGCAAACCTACCTGCGGGAGTCGTAAGGAAACGGTCTTGCACCTTTAAACCGAAATTTAGCGGCGTAAGGCATCCCCGACACGGTGTCATTCCGATCCGGCGCACACGCTGGCGTGGGAATCTCCCAGTTGAAAAGTACAGCGGAACGATTATGGCACCAACGCACAATTGCGTCTGCGAGTCTCCGCCGTCTTTTTGCCGAATTGCGCGGTGGTGCCTTATGTTCAGTTTGCCTGTGCAGGGACAGCCTTTGATGCGCATCGTTCCATGATACCATTCATCCGGGGGATTCTGAGCCAGTGACATCGGTCACTGGCTCAGAATGATGCCTTGCCGAGGGAGATTCCACGCAAGCGTGCGCTGCTCTTCAGAAATGGCACTGTATCGGAACGGCCCTCTCAGTCATGGCATTCCGCTGTGCCAGCGCCCCAAGGGGGGAGCCAAGGAGGCTTTGCCCCGATATATTCCCATTTCTCTGACATATAAAAAAGCTTCCGGCCCCTCTCTTTCGGGGGCCGGAGGCCTTTTGCTTATTCGGATGCTTCGCCGCCGGTTTCCGGGGCGGAGCTTGGTGCTTCGGTGGACGGGGTGGTGGACGCTTCCGTCGGAGGGGTGGTGGGCGCTTCCGTCGGAGGGGTGGTGGGCGCTTCCGTGGGCGGTGTCGTTACCTCCGAGCTGGGAGGCGTGGTCACCTCGGAGGACGGGGGTGTGGTTTCGTCCGAAACGACCTTGGCGATGATTTCCTTTTTGCTCTGATAGCTGGAACGGGTTTCAAAGTCCTTGGACAGAAGCTGATTGGTTACCCGGTCGTATTTCAGCTTATAGCTCTTGACGTAAATTGCGGACTTTCCGCTTTGAATGACCTGTCCGTCGGTGTAGCCCTCGCCGGGCTTGTGCACCTCATACACCGTTTCCGGGGCCTGCCGGCCTGTGACCTCGTACTCCATCTTGACGTAATAGTTCCGGGTTTCCGTGCCGAGAATCTTCATTTTTACATAGCCGTCGGAAACCTCTGCCTGAATTTTGATCGGATACTGGGAACTGTTGGTGAATTTCAGGTCGGGGCCGCTCCAGCTGACGGTGGCATCCATACCCAGATCCATGTAGCTTGCGGGGAAACCGTGGTTGACCCGTTCTACAATGGTCATATCCGCCAGCAGTGCGCAGTAGTACAGCGTAGAGGAACCCTGACAGATACCGCCGCCCCGGACGTCTACCAGTTCCTGACCGGAGTAGGCGGGAGCCGGAAGATAGCCCTTCTCCGCTGTGCGCTGCCCCAGCGTTTCATTATAGGAGAAGGTTTCACCGGGGTTCAGAACCAGACCATTCAGGGTGCTGCACACGATCCGAAGGTTGGTGTTCCGGTTTTCGTTGTCGTTGTGGGGCGTCTCACAGGAACCCAGAACGTCCTGAAACAGGAGGCTGTCCTGCTGGGCGGGGGCAATATAGGACAGAGGGATCCGAACGGTGTCCCCGTAGTTTGCGGCGGCCAGCTGGGCCTTCGCCTGCTCCAGATCAAATCCGTAGCCATAGGTTCCCGGGATGGTCTCAAAGGTATTGGGGTCAAGAGAAGGATCCACAGGGTCTACATGAACTTCCGCGTAAATGGCATCCAGATCCAGCGGATCCGGTTCCGCATTCTCCGGAATATCGCCCACCACAACCTGAAACTGATTGAGACTGTAAGCGTTCAGGACCTTGTCGTAAAGCTCCTGAATATCCAGACCGAAGCCCGGTGTGCCGACGGTCAGGACCAGCGTCTGACAGGGCGTGTTTTCATTGAAGCCCTCAGCGCTCAGATCCGGTTTCTCTCCCTCCAGCGTGTAGCCGGACTGGACAAACTGACCGGCATATTTCCCGGCATAATCCTCCAGCGCCTGCCGGATATAGTCGGTATCCAGCGTCAGATAGGGGAGAAGTCCGATGGTGTGGGTTTCCGTCAGAGAGGCTTCATAGTCCCGCTGCTGCTCTGCCTGGGTGCCGGTGCGCCCATAAGCGTAGGCGGCATCTACCGCGGCGGGAACATCCAGCTTTGCCTTTGTTTTACTGGGGGACAGGTGCAGATCCTCTTTGGAAAACTGAACAACCATATCCTCTTTCTGGAAGGTATTGACCGTGGCCTTCTTTACGGCGCTGACCGCCTCGCTGCGGGTCATGCCGCCTACGTTGACATCTCCAACGTAAACGTTGCTCAGAATCAGCTTCCCATAGGGATCGTTTTTGGAGCCGCCAAGGTTTACCACAATGGCGGTGGTAATCCCGGCAAGGGCAATGGCCACCACGGCAAAGACGGCAATCAGCATTCCCTTCCGGTGATTGCGGAAAAAGTTCGTAACGCGCTCCGAAAAGCCGGACGGCAGATCATCTTCTCCTGCATCGGGTTCCTCTTCTTCGGGGAAATCTGCCTGGGGAATTTCATGATTATACACCGGGGGCGCGGCTTCCTGCACCGGCGCTTCCGGTTCCGGATCGGACTGCGGCGTATTGAGCTGCCGGAGAAGAGCGTCCAACTCATCATTTGTTCCGGAAGGGCCGGAAGGTGCCGCGTCCGCCTGCTTTGGCAGGATCATAGTCACGTCTTCATCGGGTGAGATGACTTTTTTGCGGGGGGGATGTGCCGGAGACGCGGGTGCAGCGCTCCGGTTCCGGGGCTGGGAAAATTTTCCCTGTGCCATAAAAATACCTCCTTTGGAAAGAAGAAAAGGGTCGGGTAAAGACGGCAGTCCGCAGACTACTCCGCGCTAAGAGCCGGCTTCGCCGGTTGCGGTCAGCAACGAAAAGCGGGCGTAGTGCCGTGGGGGATCTCCTCCGACAAGGTGTCGTTCCGAGCCAGCGTGCGCTTTGGAATGACACGATATCGGGATGGCCCGCTCAGCTGCGTTGTGTGCACCGGCTCTCTCAAAGAGAGAGTTAAGGGCACTCTGCGCCAGCGCCGGATTTCCATTTGAAACATGTGATCTGAGGCGCTTTTTTAATTATACCATGTTTCCCCCTTTTTGACAATGGAGAAAGAAATCATGCCGTGTGGAAGGAAGCAAAGCGCGCTACGAACAGGCTGCTTTGCTTCAGACTGTCAGGACCCGGGACCAGCTTCAGCCGGAGGGACGGCTCCTTTGCGTTGGGCAGGAAGGTGACCCGGGCACTGTAATCCTTGTCTCCACACAGGGCGCTGACGGCCTGAAAATCCAGATCAGCCAGGACAAACTGCACTTCGCTGCCGCGCTGTTTGATGTCCTTGATGCCCGCTGCCCGTGCCTTTGCCCGAAGCAGAGCCACATCGATCAGGTTGAGGACTCCTCTGGGCGGCTCTCCGTACCGGTCTACAATTTCGTCCAGCAGGTCGTCCGCGTCCTCCTGAGAACGGATGGCAGCCATTCGCCGGTACAGATCCATCCGCTCCTCGCCCCGGGCGACATAGGCCTTGTCCACGTTGGCGGTAATGTTCAGGTCGGCGGTACACTCGGGAGCCTGCGGGGCTTCCCCCTTTTCTTCCAGAACCGCCTCGTCCAGCAGCTTCAGGTACATGTCGTAGCCCACACTCATCATGTGCCCGGACTGCTCGGCACCCAGCAGATTGCCTGCGCCCCGGATCTCCAGATCCCGCATGGCAATTTTGAAGCCGGAACCAAATTCGGCAAAGTCCCGGATGGCACTGAGCCGCTTTTCGGCTACCTCTGTCAGATTTTTGTCCGGTCGATAGGTAAAGTAAGCATAAGCCCGGCGGGTGGAGCGGCCGACACGGCCCCGCAGCTGGTGCAGCTGGCTCAGACCGAACCGGTCGGCGTTTTCGATGATCAGTGTGTTGGCGTTGGGAATGTCCAGACCGGTTTCAATGATGGTAGTGCATACCAGCACCTGAATTTCTCCCTCGGCGGTGGCACCCATCACATCCGCCAGCGCGTCTTCCGTCATCTGCCCGTGGGCAATGCCTACGGTGATGCCCGGGATCCGCTTCCGCAGCGCACTGGCGCACTGCTCGATGGTCTCCGTCCGGTTGTGCAGATAAAATACCTGCCCACCCCGCTCCGTTTCCCTGCGGATGGCGTCGTCAATGACGGCGGTATTATATTCCATGACGAAGGTCTGTACCGGGTATCGGTCCGCGGGTGGCGATTCAATGGTGGACATATCCCGGATGCCGGACAGAGCCATATTGAGGGTCCGGGGAATGGGGGTGGCAGAGAGGGTCAGCACGTCCACGCCCTTGGAAATTTCCTTCAGACGCTCCTTGTGGCTGACGCCGAACCGCTGCTCCTCGTCTACGATCAGCAGCCCCAGATCGTGGAATTCGATCCGTTTTTGCAGCAGCTTGTGGGTGCCGATAATCAGGTCAATGGTGCCGCTGCGCAGATCGGCAAGGGTTTTTGCCTGCTGCTTGGGCGTGCGGAACCGGCTGAGTACATCAATGGTGACGGGAAAGCCCCGGAACCGTTCCACGGCGGTCTGATAGTGCTGCTGGGCGAGCACCGTGGTGGGAACGAGGATTGCTACCTGCTTGCCGTCCATGACCGCTTTCATGACGGCGCGGAGAGCGACCTCGGTTTTTCCGAAGCCCACATCACCGCAGAGCAGCCGGTCCATGGGGGTAGGCGCTTCCATATCCCGCTTGATGTCCGCAATGCAGCGCAGCTGATCGTCGGTTTCCGGATATGGGAAATTGTCCTCAAATTCCTTCTGCCAGGGTGCGTCTGCCGCAAAGGCATAGCCGGGCTGCCGCTTCCGGGCGGCATACAGCTGGATCAGCTCTCCTGCCATGTCCTTGGCAGCCTTCCGCGCCTTGGCCTTGGTTTTCTGCCAGGCGTCGGAACCGATCTTGTTCAGCCGGACATTGCTGTCCTCGCCGCCTCCGCCGATGTACTTGCTCACAAGATCCAGCTGGGTGGCAGGAACAAAGAGGGTGTCTGAGCCCTGATAGGCAATTTTCAGATAATCCTTGACGGCACCGTCCACCTTGATTTGCTCCATGGCCATGAAGCGTCCGATACCGTAGTTCTCGTGCACCACAAGATCGCCGGGAGCCAGATCCGTAAAGGAATTCAGCTTCTGCCGGTTGGTGGATCCGGTCTTTTTCGGAGCTTTCCGGGTTTCCCGCCTGGCAATCAGCTGTCCTTCCGTGAGAACGGCAAGCTTGGACATGGGGTATTCCATGCCGTAGGGCAGCGTGCCCTCGGTCAGAAGAATCTGCCCCGGATGGGGCAGGGAGGTCAGAGGAATGGACAGAAAGGCGGACAGCCCCTTTTCCCGCAGCATCTGCTGCAGCAGCTCGGCCCGCCGCCGGGTGCCGCAGAGCACCAGTGCGCCGAACTCCATCTTCTGATAGTAGGCAAGATCCGACGCGGCGGTGTCCATACTGCCGCCGTAGCTGGGAAGCTGCTTGGCGGACATGGGCAGAAGAAGGGCGGGCAGATTGTCTGCTGGGTACTGGGAACCGGCGAAGGCGTCAAAGTATACGGTACACCGTCCGGTAAGCCCGTGGGTAAAGTCCTCCCATTGGCAGCAGTAGTCGCAAAGCTCTCCGACAACCAAACCGGCCTGCAGGGAACTGTCCAGCGTCATGCCCATTTCTTCCGTCCGGGTGCGGGCGGTTCGCTGAAGGGCTGCATGGTCGCACAGGACCCAAAGCGCATCCCGGGGAACGTAGTCGGCTGCGGTGGCATTTTCGGGATAAATGAGAGCCATGTACCGGTCGGAGGCGGTGGAGGATAGCCCATTTTCAAATTTTTCAAGGTCTTTTGTCAAAGTTGCGACCAGCAGGGCGTTCACATTCTTGCGGCGGTTCTGCCGGGCAATCAGGTTGCGCAGATCTCCGCACAGACCGGCAATGCCGCCGCTGTGGAGAGACGGAACCGTTTCGGCCACGGGAAGGATCCGGGCGGAGGACAGGTTTTCCCCCCGCCGCTGGGTGCCCGTGTCAAAGAAAGCCAGGGTGTCCAGCTCATCACCAAAGAACTCGGCGCGGATGGGGGCCTCGGCCCCGGGAGAATAAATGTCCACGATTCCGCCCCGGACGGTGAACTGTCCCACGCCCTCTACCATGGGGGAGCGGTTATAGCCGGCGTCCGTCAACCTTTCGGTCAGCTCGTCCAGCGGGTATTCCTTTCCCACTTCCAATGTAAAGGCCGCCGCGTTCAGAACCTGCGGCGGCATGGTGCGCAGGCTCAGGGATTCCCAGGTGAAAATCTGGACGGGTGTCTCTCCGTGGGCAAGGGCATACAGCTGTCCGATCCGCTTCTGCTCCCAACTCCGGGAGACGGCGGAGGCATCGTACAGGGTCAGCTCCCGTCCGGGGAGAATGGGGACGGTTTCGGACAGAAAGTCCTTCAGATCCTCCTGAAGCCGCCGGGCGGCAATATCGTCCTGACACAGGATGACAACAGGACGTTTTGCATCCCGGCAGAGTCCGGCAATCAGGTGGCTCCGGTTGATCTGTCCGATGCCGGTAACGGCGGCGGATTTTCCGGAGGAGATCCCGCCCAGCAAAGTATTATATTCCGGAATGCTGTGCAGCATCTGAATCAGCTGTTCCATAAAAGTACCTCATAGACAGGGAAAATGGATGATAACATAAATGCGGAATGGGGGACTGAAACCACGCACGGCTTCTACGGAATTCTGCCCCACGCCATAAAACGGAAAGGGGGAAATCCCCTTTCCGTTTTATGGAAAATTGTCGTTACCCGGAAACCGGGCGCAGGAAGAACAGATTGCAGGGAAATTCAAAAACCGTGCCCGTGGAGCCCTTGACCCAGAAGCCGAAAAGCAGGTACCAGGAATCCGGGTACAGCTGCCCCACGAGATATTTGTCGTTGACCTCCCGGAACTCTGCCCATCGGGTGATATAGCCGTTCACCCGGGTGTGAGAAATGGGCAAATAGTAGGGTGTGCCGATACATTTTTCCAGATAGGTGGAGATCAGAAGCTCCCCCTCCCGCAGCTCCATGCCCTCGGCGGTATCAAAGCGGGAATCTTCCAGATCTACGGCTTCAAAATCTTTCTGAGGCAGGTCCTTCTGGTCGAAAGCCATGTGGCCAGGCTTCAGTTCGGTGATGGCGGTGTAGGAATCCTCCGGGATTTGGGACAGGACCGTTTTCATGGTGTCCACGCCATTGTCCGTTCCCAGAATGTACAGATAAGCGCCGCCCCGAAGCACCAGCAGCAGGGAAAGAACGGTCACGAGGTTTCTCTTCTTTCGTCCATCCTTCCACCACCGCCCGCAAAGCGCCGCACAGTACAGGTCCAGAATCACAAAAAACGGATAGTAGGTGCGCAGAAAGACTGCGGTCACAAAGAGATTATACACGAAAAAGCCTGCCGTAATCAGGGGAATCAGGAACCGGAACAGATATTCACATCCGTTTGCAGCTTTCGCGGCAGGAATTCCCTTCCCAAGCCCCAGCACGGCAGCGCTGCCCAGAATGGGAAAGCCTGCATACAGCAGCGTGTAGGCAGTTACGGAAATCAGGTGATTCAAAGGTCCGCCAACCTCGGTCAGGTTGGAGCCTGCCATATAATTGTGCGTTTCGTGAGCGGCGGTCCAGAACAGAAAAGCGGGGGAGGTAAGAGTTTTGGGAGACAGCAGAAGAAAACCTGACAGAAAACAGCCCGCGGCAAGGGCGGTGTTTTTCACCCAAAAGCTCTTTCCGGCCGGGGTAAAGGCTTTCCGGTAACCCAGAAAAGGAATCAGCAGGAAAAACACCAGCGGATATTTGACCGCCGTCAGCATGCCGCCTGCCATGGAGGCAAGAAAAAACCAGTGCAGAGACTTTTCTTCCATGCCCCGGGCACTGAAGGAAAGCAGAACCATCAGCAGGAAGAAGGTGGCAGTATCTCCGGTTGCGTACCTTGACTGCTCAATGTGCATGACGCCAAAGAGCATGGTCGCAAGGTACACCAGCGTAGAAACGGGGTCGTCGGAAAGATACCTGCGCAGAACATGCAGCCCCATGACCGTTCCGAGAATAAAATAGACCAGCCCGCCGATCCGCCCCCAAAGCTGCCGCGCCTCGCTGCCCAGAAACATCCGCAGAAGCTGGAAGGGCATGTGGAGGGTAAAGCTGCCCTCGGGATAAAACTTTGTTGGTTCATAGCTCCCGGCATCTCCCATGAGACAGGCGGCAAGATTGGACGCGGAGTTATAGAAAACATTTTCATCGGAATGAAGGCTGCTGTTGTGCATCAGCCCCGGGAGCCGGGAAAAGAAAATGAGGGCGACAGCGGCACAAAGCACGACCCTCCGGACGGACAGATGTTTCTTTGGCACGGTGTCTTCCCTCATCTCTTATGGGCGAAAGCCGTTGAACCGATTCTCGGCCTCCGCAATGCTTTTTTCAATGATGCAAAGGACAGCATCGCCCGCGGCGTCCAACGCCGCGGCAACAGCCTTCTCGTCGGCAGGGGAGAAGGAACCCAGAACCCAGTCGGCAAGATCGGCATCCGGATGGGGCTTTGCCCCTACGCCGATTTTCACCCGGGGAAACCGGTCGCTGCCAAGCTGGGCAATGATGGATTTGATGCCGTTATGCCCGCCGGCAGAGCCGTCGCCCCGCACCCGGAGCCGCCCGGGTGCGAGAGAAATATCGTCAAACAGAACGATGATCCGCTCCGGCGGGATCTGAAAATAGGCGCTCAGCTGCAGAACCGACTGCCCGGAAAGGTTCATGTAGGTCAGGGGCTTCAGCAGATACAGGGGAGCACCGTTGTACTGCACTTTTCCGTAAAGTCCCTGAAATTTGGCCTTATCGATTTTGCAGTTCAGGCGCTCCGCCAGCCGGTCAATGGCGCGGAAGCCGCAGTTATGCCGGGTGCGCTCATATTCTTTCCCCGGGTTGCCCAGTCCCACAATAAGCCAGGCGTCTTTGGAGGAGCCTGCCATGGGATCAGAACAGGTCGGCAATGGAGGTGCCGCCGTGGATATGCTCAATGGCACGGGCAAACACAGGGGCAACGTCCAGATACTTGAGCTTGCCGGAGGCGGTATTTTCGTGCTCGGGGATGGTGTTCAGGAAAACGATTTCCTTGATGGGGCTGGCTTCAATCCGGTCAAAGGCAGGGCCGGACAGCACACCGTGGGTGGCGCAGGCGTAAATATCCTTGGCACCGCCGATCTCCACCAGAGCCTTGGCAGCGTTGCACAGGGAACCAGCGGTATCCACCATGTCGTCATAGAGAATGCAGGTCTTGCCCCGCACATCACCGATGACATTCATAACCTCGCACACATTGGCCTTCTGACGGCGCTTGTCCACGATGGCAAGGCCCATGTGCACCTTGGCGGCGAAAGCACGGGCGCGGCCTACGGAGCCTACGTCGGGGGAAACCACGATAAAGTCGTCATGACTGTAGAAATTCTCGGGGAACTTCTTCAGATAATAGTCCACAAAGGTGGGGTTGCCCAGCAGGTGATCCAGAGGAATGTCGAAGAAGCCCTGAATCTGGGCAGCGTGCAGATCCATGGTCAGCACCCGGTCAGCACCGGCGGCGGTGATCATGTTGGCGACCAGCTTGGAAGAGATGGGGTCCCGGCTTTTGGCCTTCCGGTCCTGGCGGGCATAGCCAAAGTAGGGAATGACTGCGGTGATCCGACCGGCGGAAGCCCGGCGGCAGGCATCAGTCATGACCAGCAGCTCCATCAGGTTGTTGTTGACGGGCTTGCAGGTGGACTGGATCAGAAATACGTCCGCGCCGCGAACGGTTTCCTCCAGAGAGACGGAAACCTCGCCATCGGCAAAGGTCTTGACTTCTGCCCGCCCGAGGGGGACACCAAGAGATCTGCAAATGGTTTCAGCGAATTCGGGATTGGAGTTGCCACAGAAAATTTTGATGTTATCTCCGTACGCAATCATCAATAATTAACCTCGCTTCTAATTTTTTCTTTGGCGCAGCCGCAAAAAGCAAAGGATGCCCTGCCGGATGCAGAAAAATCCTTTCCTGTGGATGGAGCGTTGCCCGCAATTTCCGGCCCGACCCCTAACTGTGGTCAGACACGCTTATTATAGCATTGCGTTCCGGAAAAAAGCAACACCGGACAGGAAAAAAACCGCCGAAAATCCGTCCGCAATTTCAGGCTGGATTCTTGCATTCCGCCTATTTTTCCCAAAATGCGGGAAAGATAAAAAGTTTTCCCCGATTCCGGTTGACAAATATGGGGCTTTCGTGTAAAATTTTGTTGGTGGAGGCAAGCTGTCTGGAAAGATTTTCGGTAGCTGGTTTCCATTTTTTACTGCTTCCGACTGCTGAGTCAGAGCCGGAAAGCGGGCATGAAATCCCTCTGCGCTGGGCAGATACATATGAAGGAGGAAACAGTTCTTATGGAGAAACTGGAACAGCTTTACGAAGGAAAGGCCAAGAAGGTTTTCGCGACGGACGATCCTGCGCTTTATATCGTGGAGTACAAGGATGATGCTACCGCGTTCAACGGACTGAAAAAGGGTACCATCCGGGGAAAGGGCATTATCAATAACCAGATGAGCAACCGCCTGATGGCGTATCTGGAAAAGCAGGGTGTTCCGACCCATTTCGTACGGGAGCTGAATCAGCGGGAGACCCTCGTGAAGAAGGTATCTATCGTTCCGCTGGAGGTGATCATCCGCAATATCTCCGCCGGATCCTTTGCCAAGCGGTACGGCGTGGAAGAGGGAATCGTATTCGATCATCCCACCATTGAGTTCTCCTATAAAAATGATGAGCTGGGCGACCCCCTGCTGAACCGTTACCATGCGCTGGCGCTGAAGCTTGCCACCCCCGAAGAACTGGATACCATTGAAAAGTATGCGTTCCAGGTCAACGAGGTTCTGAAAAGCTTCTGGCTGACTTGCGGCGTGACGCTGGTGGACTTCAAGCTGGAGTTCGGCCGCCTGGCAGACGGCACCATCATTCTGGCAGACGAGATCAGCCCCGATACCTGTCGGCTGTGGGATGTAAAGACCCATGAGAAGCTGGATAAGGACCGTTTCCGCCGGGATCTGGGCGGCGTGGAAGAAGCTTACGCGGAAATTATGAAACGGCTGGAAGAGCATCTGGCCTGAAAGAGGAAATCAAAATGAGCAATTGCGCAATTGTAGGTATCAACTGGGGCGACGAAGGCAAGGGACGGATGGTCGATCTGCTGACCCGGGACTATGATGTGGTCGCCCGGTATCAGGGCGGCGGCAACGCCGGTCATACGGTGATCAATGAGTACGGAAAATTTGCCCTGCACCTGCTGCCCTCCGGCATTTTCCGCAAGGGTGTGGTGAATGTCCTCGGCAACGGTGTGGCGCTGGATCCGGAGAACCTGTGGAAGGAAATTGAGCAGCTGCGGTCTCAGGGCGTGACCATCACTCCGGAAAATCTGAAGATCAGCGACCGGGCGTCTCTGCTGATGCCCTGGCACCGGGATCTGGACGGGCTGGAGGAAGCACGGCTGGCGGATAAGAAGTTCGGCTCCACCAAGCAGGGTATTGCCCCCTTCTATGCCGATAAGTTTGCCAAGAAAACGGTTCTGGCCGGGGAACTGCTGTACCCGAAGTATTTGAAATCCCATCTGGCAGATTTGCTGGAGTGGAAGAACCTGACCCTCACGAAGATCTATGGCGCCAAGGCCGTGACCATGGAAGACCTGGAAAAGTGGCTGAACGATTACTGCGAGAAGATCAAGCCCTTTATCTGTGACACCGGCGCGTTCCTGCGGGAGGCACAGACACAGAATAAGAAGATTCTCTTTGAGGCCCAGTTGGGCGCTCTGCGGGATCTGGATTACGGAATCCACCCCTATACCACTTCCTCCAACCCCATTGCCGCCTATGCGCCGGTTGGCTGTGGCATGCCCAATGTAAAGATCGAGGAGGTCGTGGGCGTCGTAAAGGCTTATTCCAGCTGCGTCGGCGAGGGCCCCTTTACCTGTGAACTGTTTGGAGAGGAAGGCAATGCCCTGCGGGAAGCAGGCTTTGAGTACGGCGCAAAGACCGGCCGTCCCCGCCGGGTTGGCCCCATCGATATTGTGGCGACCCGCTACGGCGTGCTGTGTCAGGGGGCGACCAACATTGCCCTGACCAAGCTGGACGTGCTGAGCTATCTGGACAAGATCCCGGTCTGCGCCCACTACGAGATCAACGGTCAGCAGACTGATGAGTTCCCCTTCCCCTGCCTGCTGGACGAGGCAAAGCCTGTCATGGAGTATCTGGACGGCTGGAAGTGCGATATTTCCGGCGTTCGCCGTTGGGAGGACCTGCCCAAGGCGGCCAGAGACTATGTAGAGTACGTGGAAAAGAACATCGGCTGCCACATTGGCTATGTTTCCGTGGGACCGGAGCGGGACAGCATCATTCTGCGATGAAATTTCCCAAACGGTATTTTTTGAAGAAAACAGGAGAATGCTATGACTGACCGCTATGAATCCCCTCTGTCGTCCCGTTATGCCTCAAGCTATATGCTGAGCCTTTTCTCGGCGGAAACCAGAATCCGCACCTGGCGGAAGCTCTGGGTCTCGCTGGCAAAGGCGGAGCACGCCCTTGGACTTCCTGTGACCCGGGAGCAGGTGGACGAGCTGGAAGCCCATGTGGAGGACATTGATTTTGCGGCTGCGGCTGCCCGGGAAAAAGAAGTGCGCCATGATGTGATGGCACATGTGTATGCCTATGGACTGGTCGCTCCAAAGGCGGCAGGCATCATCCATCTGGGCGCTACCAGCTGCTACGTTACGGATAACGCGGATATCGTCCTGTACCGGGACGGACTGAAATATCTGCGGGCAGAGCTGCTGAAGGTGGTAAAAAACCTTTCCGCCTTTGCCGATAAGTATAAGGCGACCCCCACGCTGGGCTATACCCACTATCAGCCTGCCCAGCTGGTCACCATCGGCAAGCGGGCAACCCTGTGGATGCAGGACCTCATGAGCGATGTGGAGGAGCTGGACTTCGTTCTGGATCACATGAAGTTCCTGGGCTGCCGGGGCACCACCGGCACCGAGGCAAGCTTCATGGATCTGTTTAACGGAGACGAGGGAAAGATCGATGAAATGAACCGGATGATCAGCCGGGATTTCGGCTTCACCCGCTGCTTCTCCGTCTGCGGCCAGACCTATCCCCGGAAGCTGGACAGCCGGATTCTGAATGTGCTGTCCGCTATCGGACAGAGCTGCTACCGGATGGCAAACGACATCCGGCTCCTGCAGCATGACCGTCAGGTGGAGGAGCCCTTTGAGAAAAATCAGATCGGTTCTTCCGCCATGGCCTATAAGCGCAACCCCATGCGCTGCGAGCGCATTTGCTCCCTGTCCCGCTACCTGATAGCGGATGCGCTGAACGCCCCCATGACTGCCGCAACTCAGTGGTTGGAGCGGACGCTGGACGACTCCGCCAATCGCCGGATCTCTCTTCCGGAGGGCTTCCTGTGCGCCGATGCCGTGCTGCGGCTGGCCCAGAACGTCACCGACGGCCTGCACGTCAACGAAAAGATTGTGGAGCGCACCGTGCGGGAGTATCTGCCCTTCATGACCACCGAGAACCTGATGATGGAGGCGGTAAAGCGGGGCGGAAACCGGCAGGAGCTTCATGAGGTCATCCGCAAGTGCTCCATGGAGGCGACCGCCAGAATGAAGAACGGCGAGGACTGCGATTTGCTGGAGCGCCTGTCTCAGGCTCCGGAGTTCGGCATGACGCTGGAGGAGATGCAGACTCTGCTGAACCCCGCCGCTTATATCGGCCGGTGCAGACAGCAGGTGGAAGCGTACCTGGCGGAGGTCAGGCCCGCTCTGTCCGGCGCCAGCACGGAGACTGCGGAGATCAATCTGTAAAGCATTGGAAAGGGGAGTGCACGGCATTCCCCTTCCTTTTAGAAAAGGAAGGTAACGCTATGGAAAAAATCCTCGTCCTGGATTTTGGCGGACAGTATAATCAGCTGATTGCCCGCCGGGTCCGTGACCTGAATGTGTACGCTGAAATCAAGCCCTACAACGGCATTACGCCGGAGGAGATTGCGGCAGAGGGCTATTGCGGCATCATCTTCACCGGTGGCCCCAACAGCGTCTACGATATGACTTCCCCCCACTATGACCCCAAGGTGCTCGCGCTGGGCATCCCGGTGCTGGGCATCTGCTATGGCGCACAGCTCACCGCCTGGATGGGCGGCGGCAGCGTCATCACCGCCGAAACCAGCGAATATGGCAAGATTCACCTGGAGCTGGATGCGCCCGATTCCCTGCTGATGAAGGACGTTCCGGCGCAGAGTGTGGTGTGGATGAGCCATACCGACCGCATTGACCGGCTGCCCGAGGGCTTCCGGGTCACGGCGCACACCGATGTGTGCCCGGTGGCTGCCATGGAAAATGCAGAAAAGAAGCTGTACGCCGTTCAGTTCCACCCCGAAGTGACCCACAGCCAGTTTGGCAAGCAGATGCTGCGGAACTTCCTGTATGAAGTGTGCCGCTGCCAGGGTCTGTGGCGGATGGATTCCTTTATTGAGGATACCGTGAAGGCGCTGCGGGAGGAGATTGGCGACAAGAAGGTGATTCTGGGTCTGTCCGGCGGCGTGGATTCCTCTGTGGCAGCGGGGCTTATCTCCCGTGCCGTGGGCGACCAGCTGACCTGCGTGTTTGTGGACCAGGGCCTGATGCGGAAGGACGAGGGCGACTTCGTGGAGCAGACCTTCACAAAGCTGTTTGATATGAAGTTTGTCCGACTGAACTGCCAGGAGCATTTCCTTGCCTGCCTGAAGGGGGTTACCGACCCGGAGCAGAAGCGAAAGATCATCGGCACCGAGTTCTATAAGGCATTCTGGGGCGAGATCCGCCGCCAGGGCAGCGAGGACAGCTTCTTTGCACAGGGTACCATCTACCCCGACCGGATCGAGTCAGGCAAGGGTCAGGCGGATAAGATTAAGACCCACCATAATATGGTCAGGCAGCCCGAGGACGTGAAGTTCTTGGGCACCATCGAGCCGCTGAAGGATCTGTTCAAGGACGAGGTCCGCCGGGTTGGCGAAGAACTGGGAATTCCGAAGGAACTGGTCTGGCGTCAGCCCTTCCCGGGCCCCGGACTGGGCGTCCGGATCATCGGCGAGGTCACTGCGGAGAAGGTAAAGATCCTTCAGGAGGCAGATTGGGTCCTGCGGGATGAAATGGCAAAGAACGGTTATGAAAAGCACATGGCCCAGTTCTTCTGCGTCCTGCCCGGTGTCAGCACCGTAGGCGTCATGGGCGACCACAGAACCTATGACCACCTGCTTGCCATTCGTGCCGTCACCACCGACGACTTCATGACCGCCGACTGGGCCCGCATCCCTTACGATCTCCTCGCTACAGTCTCCAACCGGATCACAAACGAAGTAAAACACATCAACCGCGTCGTCTATGACATCACCTCCAAACCCCCGGCAACGGTGGAGTGGGAATAAATCACAAAAGCCCAAAAGTTCAGGAATTCCAACGGCTTTTTGATTTTGCCCGTTCCTTCTGATAAGATTTTGATAAGATTCTACGGAGACGCAGTTATTCTGCGTTGCCAGTGGCTTGTGAGTAAGGAGTAATCGCTCCTAGCCCATGAGCTCCCCATATTATCGTTTAAGCCCGTACTGATTGGATGTCAGTACGGGCTTTTGCTATGCTCAGATATCTTCCAGGTAATTTTTAAATGCGCCGACAAGCATATCACTGAGTCCCTGCGACGGTACTTTTGCCCAACGCTGGGTAGTGTCTTCCTCCGGGAATGTGTAGCGCCAGTGGTCATACTGCTCTTTGGTGATCTCGCCGCAGCGCAGCTTTTCCGACTGCTCTGCCCATGCGGAAAGCATGGTAAAGATTATTCATCCATGGTATAACGCTCCGCTTGAATACGCCGACTTGATACTGAACGGTGATCCCGAAACCTATTTGAAAACTGTAACTGAATACAAACCGCTTGATAGCTAACCAACACGTTGCCCGTGGGAGGAATCCTGCGGGCAACATAGCTCTATCTTGGTGCAGATTTCACCTGTTATAGGTAGAAATTTCACCTATAACATTGACAGAATCAGACCATTATGGTACAATTATCAGGCCATAACGATCGCGGAGGTGTCACCATGTCGGATTTCTTTATGAATGACAGATACAGAGTGCTTGAATGTATGGCGCAACGGCAGATTATTGTCAATAATGAAGCTGTAGTCAAGCTATCACAGCAGGAAATTGCTGATACATTAGGCTTTACAAAATCGAAAGTTAATTCAATTATCCGTGAACTTATCCAAAAAGGCTATGTGACACAGGTAAATGCTCGTGGTAAATACGCATTAACAGAAAACGCAAATCGTGAATTGCGAAATATGCAGAGTAAGGAGGCGGTTGTATGAATCCCAATACAATGCCATTAGAGGCTGAGACTCGTGTTCTCATCGACCGCAGTCTTGAAAATCTCGGTTGGAAATTGAGCGGCAAAGATCAGAACGTTTATTATGAGCAGCCGCGCTCTGAAGCAGAGAAAAAGAAGCTGTGCGGAAAGCGTCCGGACTATGTTTTGTACTCGAAGGATAGCGATAAGCCCTTGATTGTTATTGAAGCAAAAAAGAAAGGTGTTCGACTGGATTCAGCATTGGAACAAGGCATCCAGTATGCAAAAGCTATTGAGGCCCCTCTTGTATTTGCTACTGACGGCGTTTTCTGCAAAGCATTTCATACTGTGGCAAATAGACCTCCCATTCTCAATGGCGAGGAAATAGACGAATTTATCCGTGAAGCACTTGCTTTGCGTTATTTGACGTCCTATGAAGTAAATACCGTAAGCCCTAAAGTTCAGTATGATCGCAAAGAACTTATTCGAATTTTTGATGAAGCAAATAATATGCTTCGTGGGGAAGGTCTGCGTGCCGGTATTGAGCGTTTCGGAGAATTTGCAAACATTCTGTTCTTAAAGCTTATCAGTGAAAGTGAACAGATTAAGCGAGAAAGTGGTATCCCAACTAAATTTGAGGTTGCTTGTAGTTGGGATAGTATTAAGCAGATCCCTATTTCCACCCGTATTGAGTATATAAACAAAACCGTATATGACAAACTGAATTTGCTCTATGATACGGACATTTTCACCCCGCTGCAGATTAGAGATGCAAGTATCCTGAAAGAAATTATGGATAAACTTGATCCTCTTATGCTTACCGACGTAGATAGTGATGTTAAAGGCGATGCTTTTGAATATTTCTTGAAAGCTTCCACTTCCACGAAGAATGATTTAGGTGAATACTTCACGCCTCGTCATATCGTAAAAACAATGGTGCGCTTGGTCAACCCACAGATTGGCGAGAAGATATATGACCCGTTCTGCGGCACCGGCGGTTTCCTTATTGAGAGTTTCCGGTATATCCATAACAATATGGCACGAACCGAGGCTAATATGAAAACCTTGCGAGAGTCCACAGTATACGGAAACGAAATCACCAATACAGCCCGCATCACTAAAATGAATATGATCTTGGCTGGTGATGGACATAGCAACATCAAAATGCTTGACAGTTTAGCCAATCCCATTGATGGGACTGAAACCTATATGGAGAATGGCGTTTTTCATCACAGAGGATTTGACATTGTCCTCGCAAATATGCCGTATTCACAGAAAACGAAA
>ERZ857629.2054-NODE-2054-length-19919-cov-3.547926_pt1 | contig 19919 bp, 13 predicted proteins | sample MGYA00519700_ERZ857629 | MGnify/ENA primary metagenome ERZ857629 (study PRJEB31778, sample SAMEA3449351) | human gut metagenome | biome: human gut; feature: human-associated habitat; material: faeces | place: United Kingdom | collected 2010/2012 ...
GACGGTTCCTTTTCAAGAGACACGCAGGCAAAAAAGAAGCATTCGGATTTCTCCAAATGCTTCCAGCGTGCCTGAAGGGATTCGAACCCCTGACCTTTTGGTTCGTAGCCAAACACTCTATCCGGCTGAGCTACAGGCACTCATCGCTTAACAACGATGAACATTATACTCCTTCCTCCCCGGCTTGTCAATAACTTTGGACATTTTTCTTTGTAATGTTTTTGTGTCACCGGCTGCCGTTTTTCTTCCCCTGTATCGCCCGCCACGCAGCTGCGCCGCAAAACGAGCCATGCAAAACATTTCTCACGCAGTCTCACAAAGGTTTTGTCGAGTTTTATTACCAATTGGCTGTTTTGCCCCGCTTTTAGTTGTGTTTTTGCATCTAATATTGTGTGCGTTAACATTTCTACTTTTTATAATAAACATAAAAGGATTGAAATTTAAGCTATTATATGATATCATTTTTTAAACTCGCATCAAGACGAGTTGAATAATTTAAGGCAGCGCCGCACAAATGAGGTGGTCGGCCGGCGAATGGATTTTTCGTCAGATGCAAATGCAAATTTCGAAGGTTTACTGGAGGTAAATCGAGGAATTTGCATGCCGCAGATGGCGGAAAAGACTTCGCTCGACGCGCCGCCGAATTGTGCGGTGATGCCTTAATATCCCTGATCGACGAGCTGCCAGCTGCCGCCGCCTGGACGGAGGAGCACCCAGCTCCAGTTTTTGCAGGTGCTGTTCGGCTCCAGCGAACCGTCTCCGCCGGAGCCGTCGACATTGAAGGTGGAAAGCAGAACAATCACGTCGGAAGCGTTGTAGCGCGAGAGATAGTCCTGATGCCGGCCGACCGCTTCATCGCCCGCGTAGCCGATTTCGGTCAGCGTGCAGCCGCTCAACGAACGGGCGAACTCGCTCAGAACGGTCTGCGTGGCAGCGGAAATTTCCTCCTGCGAATAGATGTCGGAGGAAACCTCGTGAATGACGACGTTTTTCACATTGCCGCCGGAGCCGAGCATGAACAGAGACAGAATCAGAGCAAGCAGAGACTTCAAAAAAATCACCTCGCAAATCAATTTCATTTGACATATGAAATTATACAGAAATTCAGCAAAAAAGCAGGTTTGCGCGCGTATTTTGCTTTTAACACTTGCGCGCGGGTTCGTCATCAGGTATAATGTGGGGGAGGACATCCGGGAAACGGATAAATCGGGAGGGGACATTCATGGCACACAAAATCGCGTTTATCGGCGCCGGAAGCTTTGGATTTACCAGAAGTCTCGTTCGTGACCTTCTTTCTTTCCCCGCGTTCAACGATGCGGAAATCGCTCTGATGGACATCAACGCCGAAAGGCTGGATTCGATCACCCGCGCGGTGAAGCGCATTGTCGAGGCCGGAAACTATCCGGCGAAGGTGGTTTCCACGATGGATCGCGCCGAGGCGCTCAAGGGCGCGAAGGGCGTTGTGACCACGATTCTGCACGGCGATGTGGACGTGTGGCAGCACGACATTCTGATTCCCAAGAAGTACGGCGTGGATACCAACGTGGGCGACACGCGCGGCCCCAGCGGCATTTTCCGCTATCTGCGCACCGTGAACCCCATTCTGGACATTGCCGCCGACATCGAGCGCTATTGCCCGGACGCGGTTTATCTGAACTACACCAACCCCATGGCGATGCTGTGCCGCGCGGTTCAGGGCAAGTTCCCGAAGCTCGTCACCAGCGGTCTGTGCCACAGCGTGCAGGGCACCGCGAGCATGCTGGCCAAGTGGATCGGCGCGCCGGAAAACGAAATCGAGTACACCTGCGCGGGCATCAACCATCAGGCGTTCTACACCCAGTTCCTGTGGAACGGCAAGGACGCGTATCCTCTGATCAAAAAGGCGATTACCGAGAATCCCGAAATCTACAATGAAGAGCTTGTACGCAACGAGATGTTCTTAGCGCTGGGCTATTACGTAACCGAGTCCTCCGGCCACAACAGCGAGTATTGCGCGTGGTTCAGAAAGCGCCCGGATCTGATCGAGAAGTATTGCACGCACGGCACGGGCTGGAATCCCGGCGTGTACGCGTACATTCTGGGCGAGTATCGCAACCGCGAAACGACGTGGAAGACGCAGATTGAGGAGTGGTTCCAGAAGCCCGTGGAGCTGGAGCGCGGCAAGGAATACGCGGCGTCCATCTTCAACGCCATCTTCGGCGACGGCACGCTGTTCAAGTTCAACGGCAACGTGCGCAACTTCGGTCTGATCGACAACCTGCCCTACGGCTGCTGCGTCGAGGTGCCGGTGCTGGCCAGCAAGCGCGGCCTTGAGCCGATTCACGTGGGCAAGATGCCGCCGCAGTGCGCGCTGCTCAGCGGCACGAACGCGCAGATCGAGGAAATGGTCGTCGAGGGCGGCATCGAGGGCGACCGCGACATGATCTATCAGGCCATCTGCTACGACCCGCTCACGGCTTCCGTTCTGAGCCTGCGCGAGATTCGCGATATGGTGGACGAGATGTTCAGGCAGAACGAGGACTGGCTGCCCCAGTTCAAAAAGTAAGCAGAGGTTATACTGTGTCTGGAAAAGCGGGCATTCGCGTGTCCGCTTTTCCCATGAAATGAGGAAGAGCATGAAGCAGGCAAAAATTGTCGTCGTCGGCAGCTTTAATGTGGACATTACTGGCTATGCCGAGCGTCTGCCGCGAAACGGCGAAACGGTGTTCGGCCGCAGTGTGTCGATGGGGCCGGGCGGAAAGGGCTTTAATCAGGCGACGGGCGCGCACCGCGCGGGTGCGGACGTGGTGATGGTCGCGGGCGTCGGGAAGGACGATTTTTCAAATTTCGCACATCGGCAGTTCGCGTCCGAGGGATTGAGCGAAAAATACGTGGCGGAGATGGACGAATACGGCACCGGCTGCGCGCTGATCGAGGTGGACGGCCAGTCGGGCGAGAACCGCATCGTCGTGGTTCAGGGCGCGAACGCCCAGCTGTCACGGGCGCATGTGCGCGCGGCGGAGGTGGAAATCGCGTCGGCCGATCTCGTGCTTACACAGCTGGAAACCAATCTGGAGGCTGTCGACGAGCTGAAGCGGCTGGCGAAGAAGCACGGAAAGACGCTGGTCGTGAATCCCGCGCCGTTCGGCTCCGTGCCGGAGGGCTTCTTCGAGGGTGTGGACGTGTTTACGCCCAACGAGACCGAGGCGGAATATTACAGCGGTCTTGCGGTGAACACGGAAGCGGACGCGGCGAAGGCCGCGGAGAAAATGCGGGAGCTTGGCGTGAAGAGCGTGGTCATCACGATGGGCAGCCGCGGCGCGTACTGCGCGGGCGAGGATGAATGCGGCATGGTTGAAAGTCCCGTCGTGAAGGCCGTGGACACCGTGGGCGCGGGCGACGCGTTCACCGGCGCGCTGTGCGCGAAGCTGGCGGAGGGAAACAAGCTGATGGACGCCGCGCGCTTCGCCGCCTGCTTTGCCGCGCTGGCCGTTACGCGAAAGGGCGCCTGCTCGGCCATGCCTACGCGCGTCGAGGCCGAGGCGTTTCAGCGCGAATTTGAAGCTACAAAGCACAAATGAAGCGCATATGAATGCGTTCATTCACAGAATCATCGGGCATGCGCGCATAATTTGACGAATCATGCAGATAATAGCATTCGCGCCGACGAAAAGGCGAAATATGTAAGGTGAGGACGGATGCAGATATGCGCGCAACCGGTATTGTTCGAAGAATTGATGAGCTTGGCCGCGTGGTCATTCCCAAGGAAATCAGAAGGACGCTCCGCATCAGAGAGGGCGACCCGCTACTGACAACCGGGAACAAAATGGACGTTCCCGCGATTTTCGGCATCTTCACGAGCGTCATCGAAAGCCACGGGGTTTATTTCCGAAAATAAGCGGGGGAAACCGCGTCATACCGGCAGAAATGCCGGTTATTTTCGTTGTCCGGGCTTGCATATCCGCATGAAACCGTGCTATAATAACGACGAATATTGAATCGAATTCAAAATTAGTCAGAGGTGAGACAATGGCATACATTCATAGAAGCATCGAAGAACGCCTGACCAAGGCGGCGGAAACCTACAAGGCCGTGCTGGTCACTGGGCCGCGTCAGGTGGGAAAGTCCACCATGCTCAAAAAGGTCTTTCCGGAGCGGAAGTACGTCTCGCTGGACGATCCATTCCTTGAGGAACAGGCGAACCAGAACGGCTCCATGTTCATGATGCTCAATCCGCCGCCCATCACCTTCGACGAGGTGCAGCGAGCGCCCGTGCTGTTTCGCTATATCAAGATGAAGTGCGATGAGACGGAGGAAAAGGGCCTGTTTTGCCTGTCCGGCTCGCAGCAGTTCAGGCTGATGCAGAATGTATCCGAAACGCTGTCCGGGCGCATCAGCATCCTTGAGCTGGCGGGCCTGTCGCTGCGGGAGATTCAGGACGATCCCTTCAACAAGCCCTTTCTGCCCACCATGGAGTACATTCTGGAACGTCAAAAGACGGCCAGAGCGCCCGAGAACATCTGGGAGATCATCCATCGCGGCTCCTATCCCGCGCTTCAGGACGAAAATCTGGAATGGACAACCTTCTATGCCGATTACGTCCGCACATACATCGAGCGCGACGTGCGCGAGCTCTCCGCGGTGCAGGATTTGGACGCGTTCCGCCGCTTCATGATCGCCACGGCCGCGCGCACCGGCGAAATGCTCAACTATTCCAACATCGCCGACGAGGTGGGGAAGGACGTTGCGACCATCAGGAACTGGATATCCATTCTCGAGGCCTCGGGCATCATCTACCTGCTGGAGCCCTACACATCCGCGGTGCTGAAGCGCGCCGTCAAAACGCCCAAGCTTTACTTCCGTGATACGGGTCTGGCCTGCTATCTGACCCGCTGGCTGACCGCCGACGCGCTGGCCTACGGCGCGATGAACGGCCCCATGTTTGAGACCTTCGTCATTTCGGAAATTCTGAAATCATTCTCCAACGCCGGGCTGGATTACCGCTATTTCGTCTCCTACTATCGCGGCAAGGACAAGGCCCGAACGCAGAAAAACGGCGAAACCGTTGAGACGGAAAGCGAAATCGACTTCATCATTGAGCAAAACGGCGTGCTGTATCCCATCGAGATCAAGAAGGCGTCCAGCGTGCACGCGGACATGACCAGCGCGTTTCAGGTGCTGGACAAAATTCCCGAAAAGAAGCGCGGCATGGGCGCGGTGATCTGCACCTGCCCGCAGCCCGGCCAGCTGCGCGAAAACGTGCTGCAGATTCCCGTGTGGTACATTTGAATAAGGCCGTCGCACGCAAGACGAAAAAACCCGCCGAAGCGGGAAAATGTGCTCATTATTATGCAATGAAGCCTTTCGCATTCAGCGCGGCCATGAGCGCCTCGTTCGCCGGGCCGGATAGCGTGCCGGTTTTGCTGACCGTGTAATCGCCGATGACATAGGCGAAGCTGGGTGCGTTCTGATACACAGCAGGCGCGTCTACGAAAGCCTTGACGGCCTCTACCAGAGCCTTGCGGCGTTCGCCAGTTACATTGAAGGCCGCCTCCATAGTTTCCGGCTCGTGGGCCGTGATGGTCAATTCCTGCCCGTTTAATTCGGCAGTGATCTCCGCGCCATGCGCGGATGCTTTGGCGATTTCCGCCACAGGCTGGCCCTCGGCCTCCGCCTGCTCCAATGATGCCTGAAGCCCAGCTGTGATTTTCTCCGGGATGGGCGCTTCTTCCGGCTTGCCTTTCCGCGTCTTGCGCGTCCGCGCCTCCGGCCAGACCTTTGGCAAAACGCCTTCCTCGAACATGATCTTGAAGGTAATGGCTCCGGTAACCGGTACGCTGAATTCGAAGTCCCGATAGGGCAACTTCTTGATTTCGTCAGGAATTTCGATGTTCTTAAAGCGCTTGACCTCCTTACCATTCTCGATGAAGCAAACCGGCACCGCGTCCCGAAGTTTCGCTGTGAGTTTTCCGCATTCCATGATAAATACCTCCCGTATTGTTGTGTGCCTCGCGGCTGAGTCACAGCTTACGCACGGGTGGTCAAAAAGCAAGCTCATACCGGCATTTTCTCAAAAGATTTTTTGCGCTCCTTCCTTTCAGAAGGAAGCTATGCTACTGTCTGGGCGGAGGTGGCAGTTATGCGAAAGATTTTAGAGGAACTCTACCATGGGAACCTGTCGGTGGACGAACGCACCATCCGGGCCGGGAGCAAATATGCCCGCGCGCTGGCAGAAGTGGCAAAAATCGAAGAAGCGCTATATGAAAAGGTTCCCGAGAAGGATCACGCCCTGCTGCGAGATTATGCGCTGGCCAGTGCGCAGCTGGCGAATGTGTCTATGGTGGAGGACTTCATCACAGGCTTCCGCATGGGCGCTCAGATCATGATGGCAGTCTTGCTCCCGGACGGCCAGTCGCCGGAACAGATCGGGAAAGTATCTCAGGACAAATAAACCCGGCGCTATGGCCGGATTGGAATTATGCCTGTTCGAAGGGTACGTCGCAGTCGCCACATACCACGTTGACCTGCCGCGTAGCTCGAATGATGGCTCCGCAATGCGGGCAGACGTACTTGATGCTGCGATTCTTGCTGGTGCTGCGCCCGCCTTTGATGGTCGTGGTCGCTTCGCCGCCCTCGTCATCGTCGGCTTTGGTTTTGATTTGGAGCGTCGTTTTACGGCTGGCGGTTATATCCTCCGTGCCGGGCTGATGGGCCAGCCATGCGGCGGTTTCTTCAGTCAGCGTCGTGATCGTCCAGCCGTAGGTGGCATGGTGCTCGATGTGCAGACCGTGGGCCTCGGCGGTTTCCTTGAATTTCTTGTTGTGGTAGTACCCGTTGTTGCTGACGTCCTTGATCTCATGGGTCAGGTTGTAGAGATGTGCCATTTCGTGGAGCATGGTCGCCGCCACTTCGCCAATGGGCCGGTCGATATACTCGGCGCAAATGTTGATCTCCCGATACGCCTCACCGCTGGCCTGCCAGATTTCATATACGCTGCACCAGCCGTAGGCTCCGCGCCCGCCGTCCGGTGATACGGTGATAGCCGAGCGTGTAAGCTCGCCGTTGTAGAAGTGATGGTTGAAAAGGTCGAACATGGCCTCGGTCTTGGCTACGATCTCGGAAATACTCAGCATTAGTGATTCCTCCTTGAATGTTATGTTAGATTGTGTCTGTGAGTGTACGGACTTCAAACATAACTTCAAGTCAGAAAGGGAGACAAAGATTGCCCTCAGCAGTTTGGCGAAGCTGCTGAGGGCATAATTGCCTTTGTTTCCTATGGAACATATTCTATTTCTTTTTCACCAACAAACCGAGCGATAGTATTAACCAGATTATATACATACTCCCTATCTCGTGTTGAAATAGCGGATATGCCAAGTTCTTCCACCTTGTCTGCAATGTCCTTTTTAATTTGACTCTCGAGTTGATCCGTCATTTGTACAGGACATGTTTCACACGCATCATGTAGCCGATCTGACCACGGCTTTCTGCGTCCTTTGAACCTATTTGTATCGACATTTATATTGTACTGATTCTTAAGATACCCAAAATATACATTAAAATCAACTAAATCCTCTATTTCACACTTTTTCATCCCTTTACTACTAATTGTAAGTACCTCATTAGGCAGTTTTAGTTTAGAGGCAACCAGTTTTGAACAGGCCTCAATGCCACTGTCATCTGAATCCAGTATTACAATGGATGAGACCATCATGCTGTTATAGAGCCGGATCTGGTAATCCATTTTACTTGCAGAGTGCGCGTTTACTATCTCGATTTCTCCGGAAACCAGTTTTTCCCTGAGACCGGGATTGATTTGTGAACACAAAACTCGGATATACCTATCATCGGTCTGGCCTTCAACCAGTATCACTTTCGAAGCTGCAAGGTTATCAGCGTTTCTTACTCCTAATACGCTTCTTACATCCAGAATAGATTGACATGGTGAAACACGATGATTGTCATACACAACCACATTATTCGATACATGATCTCTATCCACCAGAATCGGAGAATGGGTACTAATTATTACCTGAACTCCTGCTTTTGATGCTATCTCGAAAAGAACATTTCGGAGTGAATGGACAGCATCGGGGTGAAGGTGAGCCTCAGGTTCTTCAACACACAAAACCAATGACTTCCCCTTAGCTGCTTCAAAGGTTAGGCTCTGAACAATACTAATGGCAGCTAGGCTTTTAACGCCGTCTCCCTTATCTTCTATTGATGTCATGTTACCATCATCAATATCAATCGGAATTTGCCTGCTTCTATATAAATAGTGAGGAATAATACCATATGATGAGGTGACGTCAGGAAGCTTTACTTGCTTTACATTTGGCAAAAAGGCTCTCAGTGCAGAGGTTAGCTTTTCTTCTAACCCAGAAATCAACGGTTCTTGTAGCGTTTCAATTCTTTGAATGCATTGCTGGTATTCGTCGTTCTCATTTAGTTGTTGCAGTTCACGCATTAGTAACCGGGTAAAGTACTCTGATGTAAATTCATTGGATCGAACACAAGGGATGTATTGATAATCCAGTTTTTTCTGTATAAACTGGCCGATCTCACGTATTTTAGCTTCCATAGGGGCCTTTGCGCTCCCAGGCATTATGATATTGTATTCCGTCCTTGTCCTGAAAAGCTCGAATTTCATCTGAAGACTTTTTGACAGTCGGATTCCAAATTCTCTTTTAAATTCCTCTTTTTCCGGAGCGGAGAACTCAAAAGTCAATTTGAATACGGTGGATGCTCGCTCGTTTTCAAATGATGCACGAGGTATATCCCGTTCCCAATTATAAACTTCACCATTGTACATAAAAGTGTACTGTCTCTTCCTGCGTGATTTCTGAAAATCTCCTTCCAAAGCAATAGATAAGGCTACGTTTATTGCTCTTAGCAGATTTGATTTTCCAGCGTTATTCGGTCCCACAATAACACAGTACTCTCCGATGTCTTCAAGTGTGGCCTCTGTGATTGAACGGTATGATTTCACGTAGAAGGTACGAAGCCGCATAACGATCCTCCCCATAATCTTATTGGGGAGCCCACGGAGGGCTCCCCAAATCATTTTGTTTAGTCATCAAATCCGAAATCTTCCACGTGCAGGGTCTTGCAGTTCTCCGTTACTGTACGCACCGTAGTAACAGGCGTTCCATCCGGCATAGTGGCCTCGACGAGCAGCTTGATTTCTACGTTCGCGCCTTCAACCTGCATCAGATGGCTAATGACTTCATCCATCAGGTTTCCGATGTTCTTTATAACGCGAGTAGTATCAAGTGTGGCCGTCATGGCGAAATGACGATTCTTTGGCTGCTCCGGCTGTGGCGGTGTTGGCACATCAGTCTTGGGGCCAGGCCGAACCGGCGGGTAGTCAACCGGGATAACAACTGGCTTCTCCTGTGCTTCAGCGGCCTTCTGCTTCAGAGCAGCCACCTGCTTTACGAGATAACCAGACCTGTCGATGAAGCCAACATACTGATTGTACTTCAAGGCAATGTATTTGCCATCGGCAATACCGTCCGCGTAAGCAAAATAGTCATCGGTATTGACGCCGTTTTGAATGGCCGTCTGCAGCACATCGAAAGAAGCGAGGCGCGGCAAATAGCAGTAGGTGCATAGCAGCTTCCAAAGCTCGCCAACATTGATGTCGTTTCTATCTCGCCAAAGCAGATTGTCAAGCTGCATGTTCAGGAGTGCCGGAGCCCACTGAGTAATCAACTGCTCGTTCTGCTGCATCTTTCGGGCAGCTTTGTTTACAATGCTGTCCGTGCCGCCGCGAATGCTGATTTCGTCCCAAATGATGGTTTTGAGATCAATCTCGCGGTCGATATATGGAACGAGCAGGTGACAGTAGGTTTCAAGGATGCGGGCATCAACGATCTGGTTGCTTCGACTGAGGCTACTTTCGGTCTCGCGATTCTGCGCTGCGTCCAAGTTCAGGTCAATGCTGTCCTCTTTGATGGATTTCCACGCGAGGAAGCGTTTAATTTCTTCGCGCAATGCAGACATCATATTCTGATCAGGCGCAATGAAAGCAAGCATATTGCGATAGATGCGCGGCGCAGTGCCACGGGTATTGAGAATGTTCTCTGCGGCCTGAATTGCGTTATCCTTAGGAGTATTGGATTTGTAGGTCTGGCGGTATTTCAGAATAACAAGCCCAACATCCTGTTCGTCGCTCACATCCATGGAGCTGTCCGGGCATACATGAACGCGGCCAAAGGGACGATCCTTGCGAATCGCCTTCAGGCGACGCTCAATTTCCATCTCGACTTCTTCCTCAGACCTCTGGCTGGCGCGATCCTCGACGGTCTTACGAAGCGTGGGGCGGGTATCATACCAGAAGCGGTCGTTGGAGGGATTGCTGTACAGGTAGGTCAAACTGGACTGCAATGAATTGAGCGCATCATTGAACGTTGCAATGTTCTCTCCCGGCTGTACCACGCCAAGGCGAATGCGGGAGGCCTCCAATCCGCGCACAGTCTGGCTGCGTTCGCTGGGCGCAGAACCCAGCATAATCGTGCGGGCCACGCGGCGTGCAGCCATGTATTTGCCAAAACGGGGATTTTCCCTGTCCTTGATATAGGGAATAGAATTGGCACCATCTACCTCGTGATCGACGATGGCGTTCCAGTTATCGCCTACATGGCGGGTCAGTTCATCGCGAATCGCGGAAACGTCTAACGAAAGGGAGCCAGGCATAATCAGCAGCCCTGCGTCCTGATTCATCCAGAGATTATGTACCACGGCGGCCATCAGGCGCAGTACGCCGCGGGTTTTCTGGAAGCGCTCGATGGTTGCCCAATCCTCATAGAGACGGTCGAAGATTTCCGGATGAATGGGATAGCAGCTCTTCATGCGCTGAAGATAGTCCACTTCTTTCGCTTCCGTGGGGAAATCAGCGTTGTTTTCCTGATACATGTGGCTGAAGGCCTGGCAAACAGCATCTCGCCCTGCTTCGTCCTTGCAATTCAGGAATAGACGGCGGCGTACAATTTCAAAGCCTTCGTTGGCGGCGACAGGCTTCCAGATAGATTCCATGCGGCCGAAGGTATGCTCAATGGCCTCCAGAGCCTGCTGTCCGGCCTCGCCGCCGATTTCTACATTGGATTCGGGAATCGAGGCGACCACCAGACTGTTTTGGCTGGCGCGGGCGGCCTCGGTGATCTCCTGAATGAAGGAAATCATGTTGTCGAAGCTGCCAGCGGGAAGCCCGTCCACCTTCCAGAGCTTCTTGGCATAGGCGACCAATTCATCCACCAGCACGACGCAGGGGCCGCAGGCGTCGAAAAGATTCTTGATGGTTTCCGATCCGGGCGAAACGCCCTTCTTGTCGGCCTCCTTTACCAGATCGTAGAGCTTGGGATTGCCCGCATCCATTGCCAGCTGGGCGGCCATTTCGCCCCAAAGCGTATTGATGGTAATGCCCGGGAAATTCGGAAGGCGCTTGCTCTTGGAGGGATCGAGCGCCGTGCCTACCAGCACCGCGACGCGGCAAATGGGCAGCTTGTCCATTTCGGCTTCTTCCAGCGCCGGGCGCAGATTGGGCAATTTGGACAGCGAGGCGCGTCCGCGAAGCAGATGATACAATGCCAGCATACTATGGGTTTTACCGCCGCCAAACGCTGTTTTCAGCTGAATGACCGGCTCGCCATCCTTGCCGCCGACGCGGCGCAGCGCCTGAACCAGCAATCCCTTCATGCCTTCGGTGACATAGGTGCGGCTGAAAAATTCGATGGGGTCGCGATATTCGTATGCGCCCTCGCCGCGGGCGACCTGCGCAAGGTCTGCGGCGAATTCTGCATTTTTGTAGCGTCCCTGCGCCACGTCGGGATGCGGCTCAATGACATCTCGCCAGCATGGCAGGCCGGACATGGGCGTGCTCTGCATGACGCCCAGAGATTTTTTCTTGGCGGCGGCCTCCACATTATTGCTGGTGGAGGCCATGGAGCCCTCCTCGCTGCCATAGCGCACGGTGCGCAGCAGCTTTTGGATTTCCTCCTGCGCCTGCGAATCGATCTCGCCTGCCAGCAGCGAAATGGTGTCCAGCGCGCGCTCCGTCTCCCGCTGGGTAAAGTCTGTGCCGCCGATATGTGCCCATTGATTGCGGAAATCCTTAGCTTCCTTGGCCCAGGAGCGCGCGGCGTTGGGCAAAATATATTTGAAAAGATTGCCCCAATGGCGGTCGATCAGATTCAGGCAGGCCGCCACGTCTAAAGAATCCACGCGCTGGGCGAAATCATCGCCATAATACAGGTCGCTGCGCTCACGATCGCTCAGCATACTCATAATGCCCTCCGTCCACCAGAGGTCATTGCCCTTGTAATCCGGAATCTGCATGATCTTCTGCACGACATACGGAGCCAGCTGTTCGCGGAGAATGCTGAACGCCTGCCCAATGATTGCATGATTCGTCATTTTTTATTCCCTCCTGTAATGCGCCTGGATTAGAAGTCCATCTTCATCTGTTCCGGCTTCGCGGCCTGCAGCTGCGCGGCCATGTTCTGAATATCCGGCCATGCTACGACGAGATTATTGTAGGCATAGCCCTCCTGCGCCCAGTTCTTGCGCTCGCAGATGGTGTACAGGCGATAGGCCAGCGCCTTGGCGTCCTCGCCGTTGCTGCCGAAAATATCCATCACGATTTCTGCGCAGGTCTTTACGCCGCCCTTTTCCATGGCATGGGCAAGCTGCTGGGTCAGCAGCCAGATGCATTCCTCGTGCGCGTCCACCTTTTCGGGGATTTCTTCGCGGGTCAAAAGGCGCACCTGCCCCTTGGAGGCGGCCATTACGCCATGTTCGGCCAAGGCCTGCACGCTGGTGTTCTTGGCGCGGGCGAGGATGTCCGCGTCGCCAAATTTGATGTTGTTGAAGGCGTACTGGCTAAAAAGCTCTACGCAGAAGCGGCTCTCCCGATCCAGCTCGCCCTCCTGCTCGTTGTAGAAGGCGTCCAGCTCCTGATTGATGATCTGCAGCGCGGCGCGCACGCTCATGGGCTTTCCGTCGGATTCCAGCACGCTCTTATAGCGGCTGAATACGCCGATGCCGGGGCCGATGGCGTACTGCGCCAGGTCGACAGGGGCAATGTTGGCGGATTGCAGCTTTTCCAGCGCCGGGCGCATTTCCCGGTGGAGGGCATTGATGAACTCGCGCCGGGTGCAGCTGCCCGCGGTCTCCAAGCGCTTGCGGCAGACGAGGACGATGCTGGATGCGAGGGCGTTGGTGCCCATTCCAACAGCGCGGTAGGTTTGCTCAGTTCTCATTGGCCAAGTTCCGGTAATGGCGAATCCAGAACGAATGATTGCAGACAGCATTGTTTCCCATCCGGTGGATGCGGTGGAATCATCTTCGCCTTGTTCGCTTTGCTTGAAGGCATAGTAGATCGTAACAGGAATATCATCTCGCGCGTACTGATACAGGCGGCAGCAGGTATTAAACATACCATCTTCAAAGAAATCACGAGCCTTCTCTACACTTCCCTCAAAGCGATAAGGTGTAGCAACTAATTCTTCGGTTTTAGGAACAAGCATGGTTCTAAAAAGTTTAGGGTAGGTTTCCTTAAGCGCTTGCCTCATCCATACATAGAAATAGTCAGATAAATCCGCGTATCCTATATTATCATAATAGGGCGGATCTGTTGAAATCATGATGTCCCTGAGACCATTATCACTTTGCGCATCATGTTGCCGAGCAAAGCCATCATGTACTGCATTCGGAATTGTAACAACACACTTTGATATATAGCTAACTATTGTCGTAAAGCTCCCAACAGAATTTCCGAGGGGATTTACTTCTACAAAATCCCAAACCATTGGAACAGCTTGCCGAGCAAATGTATTCATTGCTTTTTCGTTCGATACCGACCAACGGACAACAGAACTGCCAAAATCGGCAAGCCTATCCACTGCAAACGCCAAATACACCCCCACCGCTTCGCCATAGGCGCGGGCACCGGTGCCGCCTTCACTGAGGGCGATATGATCGTTGAACATTCCGGCCGCCACAGCGTCCGCCTCGGCCTTCTTCTGCGCTTCTCCCACCAGCGCAGAAAATGTCGTCAGCGAGGTGAGCTGGCGTTTAGTAAAGTAATCCTTGAATTCATGAAAGCCATAATATCTGCCTTGAGCATTACTAGCGAACGTTCCACGACACTGTGCATGAGGAACATCCTCTTCGAGATTGCGGCTCTCATAGTAATCTTCGACTTCATGTAGCAGCTTTTCAGCTTCACTTGGAGAAAAATCGAGATAAGTACGTCCGCGAGAGCCTTCAGCAACGATGCACACAGGCGTTACGCCCATTCGGCCATGCTCTGCCTCTGAATCTGCGTACTCGCCATGCACAATGCCATTTTTACATTTCGGGCAACAGAACACAGCTTTTGTTGCGCGACCTTTTTCATTTCGATTTTTTGTTCCAGATTCTGTCTCTGTGGGGTTTTCAGGTTTCCCATATTTGACAGAAAAGGATACACGATCATTATCAATGTGAGGAATTACATATGCTTCTTTTCCCTTTTTCTTAGACATGTAGTAGCTGCTTATCAGCGGCATCTCACACCCGCACGCCGGGTTCGGGCATTTGACCGTTCTCGCCCAAATCCACGCAATAACGGTGGCTTCGCCGCCGCCCTGGGCCTGCGGAACCTTGACCTTCGGATACAGGTGGCCGATGCGCTTATAAGCCTCCTGCTTCATCCATTCGCCGTAATAGCGCACGTCCTCCGCCAGACCTGCCGCGCCCTTGGGTGCAGCAGAACCGCCCAGCTGGCCGCGGCTTTCCGGGTTTACGGGGCGCATATTGGCAAATTTCGGCGGGATTTCGATCATGGCCTTGTTAATCATTACGGCCACGGGGTTCAGGTCATGGGCGTGTGCCTCCAGACCCAGGCGCTGGGCTTCCAGCGGAATCGCGCCGCCGCCCGCGAAAGGGTCCAGCAGCGCCGGAGGGTTGTTGTCCGTGGATTTCATGATCTCGGCCTTGGCTTCCGCCAGAATGCCTTCGTCATTGCTGTTCTCCCATTTCACAAGGCGCGTCAGGATGCCAAACAGGCGCTCGCGCTCCTGCTGCTGGGCTTCCTCGGTGGGAAACTGCTCCGGATGGCCGGAGGGATCGTCCACCAGCGACGACCAGATGACGGCGCGCGCCGCAACAAAAGGACGTCGTGCCCACCACAAATGCAAACCTCTTGGATGCGCGCCAATACCAGGCATTTTTTCATAGGCAGATTCCGCGTTGATCGCTTCCAATGGCAGGGCAACTTCGATGAGCTTCTTCTTGCGTGGCATAAGGCTGAACCCCTTTTCGTATTTTGCTGCTTATTCTTCAATACTGCCGATTTGCATGAGATCGGCAATGGCGTAATTGACGCTGCAGGCGCCGGTATCGGGCGCGGAGCGGAAGGGCCTGCGCAGATAGAGCGTATGCGTCTGGCTTCCGTCTACCTCGACGATGGCGAGAATGAATTCGTCCGGCTTGTTGAGCGCGGTCAGGATTTCGTTGCGCGTGACGGTGACGGTTGTCGAGCCCTTTTGCCGCCCTTTTACTTCGATGAAGCGCAGGCAGGGCCCGCCATGGCGCTGCGGCACGGGAATGATCGATTCAATGTCGTAGCCGACGTTCTGGCTGCTTACGTCGCGCGGTGCAAAACCGCGTTCCGATTCGCGCCGCAGGACGGCGTTCATGGCCGCCTGTTCGATAGCCGCGCGATCCTTCCCGAAAAGGCTTCCCGCATTCGGAATGCCCAGCAAGCTGTTTCGCAGGCCCATTGGAATGATCAGCGCGCCGCCCGCGATGACAGGCGGCTTGGGCGATACCTTCTTTTCCTGCTCCAGCTCCGCCAGCCGCTTCTGCATGCGCGCCTGCAATTCGTCCGCGCGCCGCTGGGCATTGACGCTGTTGAGCTTGGCGTTGGGCTTGCCCGCGGCCTCCTTTTCCTTGAGATCGATGGCGCGCATGTCCCAATACTGGATTTCGCAGGTCAGGCGATCCTTGACGGCCTTGGCCACCTTATCCGCCATCTTCTGCTTGTGCGCCCTAACTTCCTGATAATAGCCGGGCACGATATTCGCAATGGCATATTCCAACGCGCGATCCTCTACGCCGCTGGTGAGCCATGCCTGCGTTTGGGCGAAGGCGTGGATTGCGCTTTGCTCGTTTTCATCGGCCGGGCGATAATCCAGATACGGCGCGTAGCCCGCGCTGCGTGCATTCCCGTATTCGTCCATTTCCACGAACTGAAGCGTTTTGCTGATCACGCGCCGGGAGCCGTCCGGCAGAATGTGACCGTCCTGAATGGCGTTCTCGATATAGAACAATAGGCGTGCATTTTCGCCGGGATCGTTTTCGTCGATCAGGATGCTGCCGCGCTTCAGTACGTTGGCGTTCTGCTCGCGGATCAGGTCGATGACCGCTTCCATGAGCGGATGGCCGGGACAAAGCTGGTCGGCGATGGGCTGTCCTTGTACATTGCAATACTGCTTATCGAAGCACACGCGCTCATAGCGGGCGGCGACGGGAACGCCGAAGCCGATGATCTGGTCTCGGGAGCGCACTCGATAGGGCACGTTTATGATTTCATAGCGGCCTTCTTCGCGTTTGCGAATACTGCCGCCCAGGGAACGAAATGCCTCCAGAAAGAAGGCTTCGATGAAATGGGGCTGGAGCTTATGGGCTTCCATGCGCTCCATTTCCTCGCGAATGGCCATGACCTTGTGGACGTCCATGGTATCCTCGGTCAGCGCGCTCTCTTCGAGCAAATTGCGCAGCGCGTCGCGGTTCATGGATTTGTCCACCACCTGATAGAGTTTTGCCCGTGTCTCAGGGGAATTGCCGTAGCGGATGGCCTCGATCAGCAGATCGCGCAGGCTCTTATTTTCGAAAGATACCTTGCCGAGAATGTCAAAGACCTTTCCACCGAGAGCGTTGCGCTCTTCCTCCAGCTTTTCGAAGAGTCGCTGATAGACGGCGCCTTCGCGGGTCTCCTTGGAAACCAGATTCCATAGATGGCAGACCTCTGTCTGGCCGATACGATGGATGCGGCCGAAGCGCTGCTCGAGGCGGTTTGGATTCCATGGCAGGTCGTAGTTGACCATCAGATGCGCGCGCTGAAGGTTGATGCCTTCACCGGCTGCGTCGGTCGCAATCAGTATGCGCACGTCCTTATCCTGCTTGAACAGGGTCTCAACCTTGCGGCGATCGTCGCGCAGCATTCCGCCGTGGATGGTCACGACCATTTCATCGCGCCCGAAGAGCGTGCGGATCTTCTGGGCGAGGTAGTTCAGCGTGTCGCGGTGCTCCGTAAAAATAATCAGCTTTTCGCGATTGCCGTCGGCGTCCTTCATCAGATCATTGTCCTGCAAAATGGAGGAAAGTTCATCCCACTTCCGGTCTGTTCCGCTGGTGCGAACCTGATTCGCCATGGCCTCCAGATTGCGAAGAATATCAATTTCCGCCTGCAGTTCCGAAATGGTTGTGGCGGCGGATGCCTGATCGGCAACTGTTTCTTCCTTTTCTTCTAATTCGCCTGCCGGAAGATCATCCATATCATCCTGATCTTCGGGAATGTTGAATTGCCAGGGCATATCCGCGGCGCGCTTGCCAAGCTTTTCTTCCGCCAGGCGCGCTTCCAGACGCTCGCGTCGGCGATGAAGCGATTGGTAGATCGCCTCCGGCGAGGAGGCAAGGCGGCGCTGAAGTATGGTCAATGCGAAGCCGACGGAGGAGCGATGGGAACCGTCCAGATGATCGGCGCGATTGAATTCTTCTTGCACATAGGTGGTAACAGCCGCATATAGCTGCGCTTCCATGGGCGAAAGATCATAATTGACGGTATAGGCAATGCGCTCCGGGAACAGCGGTGTTCCATCAAATTTGAGCAGATCCTCTTTCACCAGGCGGCGCATGACATCAGAAACGTCGATGCTCTGATTACTCGTCCGACATGCCCCTTCAAAGCGATCTGGGTCAACGAGGGACATGAACAGTTGGAAATCCTCTTCCTTGCCGTTATGCGGCGTGGCTGTCAGCAGCAGGAAATGGCGGGTGATCCCGGAAAGCATTCGGCCGAGCTGATAGCGCTTGGTATATTTAATTTCACCGCCCCACATGGTAGCGGACATTTTGTGCGCTTCGTCACAAACGATCAAGTCCCAATCCGTTGCGCGGAGCTTGTCCTGCAGCTCCTGATTGCGCGAGAGCTTGTCCAGACGGGCAATGCAGAAATTGACTTCGTTGAAAATGTTTCCCGTTACGGAGGCTTCCAGGCGGTCATTGGTCAGAATTTCAAAGCGCAGATGGAATTTCTGATAGAGCTCGTCCTGCCATTGCTCGGCCAGATTGCCCGGTGAAACGATCATGCAGCGCTTCAGATCGCCGCGGATGATCAGTTCCTTCAGGAGCAGGCCCGTCATGATGGTTTTGCCCGCGCCCGGATCGTCGGCCAAAACATAGCGCAAAGGCAGCCGGGGCAGCATTTCCTCATAGACCGCCGAAATCTGATGCGGCAGTGGCTCAATGGCGGAGGTGTGGACGGCCAGATAAGGGTCGAACAGATGCGCCAGATGAATGCGATAGGCCTCCGAAACCAGGCGGAGCTGATTGCCGTCCACGTCAAAGCTCCATGGCAGGCTCTTTTCCAGCAAGGTTAAAGAAGGCTCATCGTCGCGGTATACAATCTGCGAACCCGTATGTCCTTGATTCGTTTTATAGAAAACCTCCATGGATGCGGTCCCGTACCATTTCGTAGAAACGACAGATACGGATTCGTTGGGATGTATTCCCTGCACCATACATCCAGCGGTGATATCCTCAAGTCGCGCCATCGTATCGTTTTCCCTTCATACGTTACTCATCTGTATATCCAATCCAAAATGCCAGCTGATCGATCTCCAGTCTGATTTCCACGGTTTTCTTCCGCCGATTCACGCGCAGCACGGCATCGTCGTGTCCGTAGAGAAAGCCATCCTCGAAATGGAGCTTTCCGTCGATAAACGAAACACGCGGCGGCTGAAGCAGGTCGTTGTCAAACAGGAATTCCGCGAATTCTCTATCGCCGCCGGTCAGTTCCCAGCTGAGATTGTCGTACTCCAGCAGTTTGAGTACATTAGTGATGCGGGTCAGCTGGGGGACTTGCTCATCGGTTTCAGTTCGGAAGAAGATGTATCCGGGCAGCAGCTGCACCTGATCTTCAATGACCTTACCGGCGACGGTTTTTCTGCGGGTCGGGTTGGGGCTACGGCTTCAACGTTAGTGATCGTCTGGTTGATGTAACCGGCAATGGTCGCTTCTGCGCCCGTTCGGCAAAAGAGGCAGCCATAACGCCACGTTTTCTCGGTCATACAGCTTCGCCCTCCGCAACTGAATCGGCAAAAGAATTCCTATGACACTCAGACCTCCATGCCACTGGTGGGCAGCATCCATGGAAGCTGCTGAGATTTGGCCCGCTGGGTTATTGCGTGTTTCGACAGATAACACAAAATCATTATAACACGTTCGGACATGTTTGTCACATTGATTTTGCGTGATTTGAGCCTGAAAAGCGAGAAAATACAAGGGCTTTCGTGTTTTGCCGATCGGCGCGTTGAATCAATGCGCAGATAAATAGAAAAGGCAGGAAAAAGCCTGAAGCAGCTTCTTCCTGCCGGAATTTTACGCGAGTCTGTAGCCCATGTCCATCTGCGCGGCTTTCAGCACATCTGTAGCAGTATACCGCACATTCAGCCAATCGCCTATGGCCTCGGCAGGCAGAATAACCGGCATCCGGTTGTGAATGAAGGCGATGCTTTCTGCCGGTTCGCAGGTCAGGATGGTACAGGATGCGCGATTGCCTTCCTTGCGGTAGATGCCCGCGAGATAGATCATGTTGCTATTCTGCGGCGCGATAGCATATTTGATCTTGTCCTTTCCGCGATGCTCCCATTCGAAATAGCAGGTGGCGGGAATCA
>ERZ857629.2056-NODE-2056-length-19908-cov-6.735405_pt1 | contig 19908 bp, 20 predicted proteins | sample MGYA00519700_ERZ857629 | MGnify/ENA primary metagenome ERZ857629 (study PRJEB31778, sample SAMEA3449351) | human gut metagenome | biome: human gut; feature: human-associated habitat; material: faeces | place: United Kingdom | collected 2010/2012 ...
AAAAATGAAACACCAGGAGAACAGTGCGAGGGGGAGCGTTCATGCAATCGTCGTGGATCAACACGCAGTTGACTTTTATCATAATTCTGGGTATAGTATTATCAGATTGATGTAAGTGAGGTGAGGAAATGAATTATATGATGGAACTCGCAGCCATTGCAAGGGAGCATGGAGGGATTATTCAAACGAAGGTTGCGGCTCAGCACGGAATCTCAAAAGCGATGCTTTATAAGCTTTGCAAAGAAGATCAGATCCAGCGTATTGTAAATGGGCAGTACATTCTTCCTGACAATCTGCCCGATGAGCTGCTGTCTATCAGCAGGCGCTCCGAGAATATTATCTTCTCCCACGAAACGGCTTTGTATCTGCATGGCATTTCCGACCGGACACCGTTTGAACACACGGTAACAGCTCCATCCGGTTGTATTCCTTCTGCTGCAATTAAATCAGAATGCAAGGTGTACTACATCAAACCAGAGCTGTTTGAGCTTGGAAAAACGGCTCTGAGGACTCCTGCTGGAAATATCGTCCCCGCATACGACCTAGAACGAACAATCTGCGATTGTGTCCGCAGCCGCAACAAAATGGGGACGGAGACATTCCTTGCAGCGCTGAAACTGTATGCGGCCAGTACCAGGAAAGATTTGAACAAGCTGAACACATACGCAAAAAAGATGCGGGTGTCAAATGTCCTGCGTCAGTATTTGGAGGTACTTCTGTGAGCAATGCAATGAGCCTGAAAGCGAAGATTCGCAATATCGCAAAACAGAAAAATATTCCGGCGCAGGTGATTTTGCAGAACTATATGTTTGAGCGATTGCTTGTCCGTCTCTCGGCATCCCGGTACAAGGAGAAGTTTGTGCTGAAGGGCGGTATGCTGGTGGCCTCAATTGTTGGCCTGGATAACCGCGCTACCATGGATCTGGACACTACGCTAAAAAACCTGCCCCTGACACCGGAAGCGATTCGCGCCGCTTTGGAAGAAGTGTGCGGCATTGCGTTTGACGATGGCGTGACGTTTGAGATTGGCACCATCTCTCCCATCCGGGAAGATGATATTTACGGCGGCTATCGGGTGATGCTGAACGCCAGATTTGACACGCTCCTGACACCGCTCAGCATTGATGTGTCTACCGGGGATGCCATTACGCCCCATGCAGTGCAGTACAACTTTTCCGAAATCTTCGATGATGAAAAATCCTACGAGCTGTGGGCGTACAACATCGAATCCGTTATGGCAGAAAAGGTGGAAACGATCCTGCGCCGCAGCGTGTTCAACACCCGCCCAAGAGATTTTTACGATGCCTATATATTGGCGACAACACAGAAATTCAATAAGGCGGTATTTACGGACGCACTGAAGGCAACCGCAAACCATCGCGAAACAACACAGCAGATTGCGGATGTTCCGGCTATCTTGCGGAATATTGAAGAAAGCCCAGAACTGAAAGCCATGTGGGAAAAATACCGGAAACAGTTCGCTTACGCCGCGGGTATCGAATATGGTCAGATTATGGCTGTGCTGAGAGCACTGGTGGCGTGATACATGGCTCGAATGCTGATTTGGGCTGCAATTTTATAAAAAAGTGTGGAATAGAACATGGCAATAAAGAAAAATGAACTGTACCGCTCCCTCTGGGCAAGCTGCGATAAGCTGAAGGGCGGCATGGATGCCTCTCAATGCTGGCAGAGCTGGATGCTACGCAAACACATGTGTACTCCACAAAAGTGATAGCGGAAATTTTACAATGCAATCCAGAGAATCTACCCAGGAAAAAGATGATTGCATTCCCAAGGTAACGGGGAAACGTTGCTACGGTGGGCTTTATATACCTTTGGCTTCCCTGGTACCACGGCTCCGCTGCAAGGCTCTGCCTCTCCACTGCGCTGCACCACCTACACCCGAACAGGCGAAACAAACGGCTTGTTCTAGTGTGCAAACAACCCCTTTGTTCCGCCCACGGTCGCCAAAGGTATAACGCACCAGACTTTGCGCGCAAAGTCTGGTGCCACGAAACCCGGGTTTCTTTGAATTCTTCCCGCCAAGAAATGTATACCACCCGCCAAGGGAACGCTGTCCTGCGGATTGGTTCCTCTTAATTAATTGACGACATCCCCTTTCATATTGTCTTAATTTGTTGTATAATAAAAATGACAATGGTTATGTAGTTCAAATAGATTGCACGATATAAATAGGGAAGGAATAGCACGAAAATTCAGTTTTGTGTTGATCCTGGTTTTATATAAAACAGAATCTATATTGAACTATCAAACAGCGTTTGATTATTGTGGAGATTGAAATATATCCCGTATTAGGAGAATAAAATGGAAATTCTACTTGATGAAATTCTAGACGAAAAAATTCACAAATGGAGTGGGACCTCAAATGGTAAGACGTGGACTCTTTTATGTGGTGATGCAGAAAAAGCTCTAGAGGACATCCCAGACGAAAGTGTCCATTGCATTGTTACTTCGCCACCATATTACAGCTTACGCGATTATGGGGTTGATGGACAGATTGGCTTGGAAGATACCGTAAGCGAATACGTCACATCATTATGCCGAGTAATGGACCAATTGTATAGAATTCTTCGCAAAGATGGTACGCTCTTTTTGAATTTGGGCGATACATATTATTCTGGGAAGGGTGCCTCTCATGGTAAAGATTCAAAAAGCAATAAGCGACGCTTCGGCCTGCGCCCTGTAGATAAAAGTGGCGGATTAGGAGAAAATATTGAAAGGAAATCAATTATTGGAATACCTTGGCGAGTTGCTATTGAAATGACATCTAGGCACTGGGTTTTACGGGCGCCTATTATTTGGCACCGGGATAAAGTACTTCCCGAAGCTGTGCGAGATCGCCCACACCGGAGCTATGAATACATTTTCATGTTTGTGAAAGATAGAAAGTATTATTTTAATAGACAGCCCTTGATAGACAAGCAAATTGACGAAGATGTTTGGACGATTACTCCACGCCCATCAGGGACAGAACTTCAAACGGCGCCATATCCGGACGAATTGGTTTCGCGCTGTTTGGCTATTGGCTGCCCCCCGGATGGAGTTGTGCTTGACCCGTTTATTGGTAGTGGCACAACTATGAATGTTGCTTTGAGAAGTGGAAGGCCTTCGATAGGCGTGGATATAAATGAAACATTTTGCAAGTACATTTTGGAGCACTTGGAGGATTAAATATGATTTATCTTTCAGCCGAGTATGTCCTAAGTTCGATCCAGCAGCTTGCTGCTGTTCACGCTTTTGTCGGAATTACATTTCTAACGTGTAAGAAAAACCAACTTCCAGTTGGTACGCCAGTAGCATTTCAGATGGACACCAAAACAAAGCAATTCATGGAGGCTGTCCACAAAATCTGTCCGTCATCTGACTATTTCTTTCAGCCTTACCAAACCGTAAAAGAGAAACAGTGGCTTGTCGCAAAGTATCCGTCATCCGGATTACAAGCAATCAATACACAAACTTTTGGCGCTGCATTTCTCCATGGAAGGAATAGCAGGTTGTGGGCATGGGCTGATGACTATGTTTCTCAAATTGAAAACATCGCAGTTACAAAAAAAGAGAAACGGGCTTCGCTTCCTGCAATGGCCGTTTGGGTAATGAAAGATAGAAAGTGGCCCGATACTTCTACACTCGAAGATGTAGTAGAGAAATTCATAAGCGAATATCATTTAACGGATGCAGAATTGTCTGCTTTATTTACAACAGACAATACATTTCCGAATGTTGCCGCATTTCAGTGCGCCCCTGTCTCGTGGAATCAGCTTGCCAATAATTTGTCAAATCCACCTGATGCAACACCCGAACACGAAGGCACGTTATCAAAAATTGAATTGGTCAATGTCGGTCCCTGCGATCATATTGAAATGCTTTTATCTCCACGGCTTAACATTATTACAGGCGATAATGGACTTGGAAAAACATTTTTGATGGATTGCTCGTGGTGGGCGTTGACCAATACATGGACAGGCAATGAGGCTCGGCCCAAGTATGCTGAAGGGAGCAAACGTTCATCAATATCTTATTCTATTGCGGGTAAATCCAAGCTTGCGAAAGAAACGAAAGTATTATATGACAACAAGAATCTCACATGGAAGCGTACAGCAGATACAGCAACCATTCCAGGTCTTATCATTTATGCTTTGGTAGATGGCTCATACGCAGTATGGGATCCATCAAAAAACATCGCACACAGTAATGGGACTAATGTCTTTACGCGGCAACAAGTTTGGAACGGTTATGAAAGTAGCATTGAGGGGCTTATTAGAGATTGGGTAAAGTGGCAAAATAGTCCGGATAAATACCCTTTTGAGATTTTTAAGCAAGTTCTCGCAGAAATGTCTCCTCCGGATATAGGAACATTGATACCAGGGGAGACGGTAAGAATACCTAATGATAGCAGGGAAATTCCAACGATTCAATATCCATATGGTGCGGTTCCTATCACTAATGCGTCAGCGGGAGTCGGACGCGTAATTACTCTTGCCTACCTGGTAGTTTGGGCGTGGAATGAGCATAAGGAAAATTGCAAACTTCGAGGAATAAAACCAGATTCACGTATAGTTATAATGGTTGATGAACTAGAAGCGCATTTGCACCCTAAATGGCAACGAACGATTTTGCCAGCACTTGTCGAGGTGCAAAAGTATCTCGCAACTCAACTTGAGGTGCAATTTATTATTGCAACGCACTCTCCACTTATCATGGCATCGTCCGAGTCCATTTTTGATACAAGTATTGATAAGCTATTTCAAATAAGACTATCTACCGAAAATTCAAATGCCGAATTGGTAGAAGAAAGCTATATAAAGTATGGACCGATTAACACATGGCTTACGTCTCCAATCTTCAATCTAAATCAGCCCAGAGCAACTGGAGCAGAGCAGGCAATAAATGCGGCAAAAGAGTTGCAGTTGGAAGATAACGCTTCTAATAGCGATGTACAGGCTGTCCATCAGCGACTTGTGCAATGCTTATCTCAAAATGATCCATTTTGGCCGCGCTGGATATTCTTTGCTGAGCAACATGGGGTGGTATTATGATCCATATTGAATTGAAGCCAGAGCCGCCTGATTTCGATATGCGTGTTAGACAGCCGGGGAATGCTTTTTTGGCTAACACTCCAAATCCCACAAGCAGGCAATGGAGCCACAATAATTATTGGTCCCGATGCAGCGTACAACTATACAAGGCATATGGTGGCGTTTGCGCATATTCAGGTGAATGGTTTTCAAGGACTACTGCACAGGTATCCGTTGACCATTTCTACCCCAAAAGTTCTTACCAAGAGAAAGCGTATGAGTGGGACAATTACAGATTGACCACTCAAGTAATGAATGGGTACAAGGGTGATAAAATTGTATTGGACCCTTTTGAAATTCAAAATGGTGATTTAGTACTTGATTTTCCATCTTGTCTTGTAAAGCCGCGCCAAAATATGACTCCAGCAGAAAAAAGCAAGGCTAAGTCAACGATACAAATACTTCATTTGAATGATGAAGAACAGGCCAATCGAAGGTGCGAGATAGTTATGGAATATATATGTGGAAATATCAACCGTACATTTTTAGAGTCGAAGTATCCATTTATTGCTGAGGAGCTGAAACGACAGGATTTGTATGATAGAATTAAGGAGATCATAAAAGTTCCAGACAGTAGCACCGCTGTCTTTCCTTGAAAGGGGAAGTCCATATTGCAAATCACCTATGTGGTTTTTAGGATGGGTCTATTCTCTAAATAATCAGCAGTTTTAACTGAAAAAGGACTCTGCAAGAGACATACAGTACTCAGAATGTGGTTAAGGTTGTACTTGTCAAACTACAGTTCTTTCATCAAATCGAAAGGTGCCTCGTCAATGGTTGATAAGCAGATGGAATTTGAATCACAGGAACATATAAATTGGGGGCGGGTGTTCTCCAAATTCCGGAATCAGATTGATCACGAATACCCATAACCAGGTGAACGCATTCATGCATATACATTCCTTATCGGATGGTCTCTAACGTACATTCTAAAATCAGTAGGTCTTGAAGATGAGCAAGCAAGTAAAATTATCAGAAAGTTGTTCCACTGAATATGAAAAACCATATCAGATGATAAGGAGGATATCATATGCAGGAAATCAATTGGGAAATGTATCGAAATAATCAAATCTATCATGATTTGGTAGATCACATGATTGAAAATGAGCAAAAGGCAGGGCGTCTACAGCAGCAAGATATTGCGGCTCAGTCACCCTTGCGTGTGGAGCAGGCGCAATTAGACGCAGAAGCAGCCTATAGGCGGCGAAGAATGTTGGGATATGTCAACCAGATTCCCTATCAGCAGTTGACATTAGTTCGCCCGATGCAGTGGAGAGGCCCTTATTCAGTATATCAGGACAACTTTGTCAATTACTGGTCTCACCCCACACAACCAGATGGACAATTTATCACTCCTGCACAAAATAGGGAATATCTCCGGAGTGTGTTCCATTCTGCGGTAGATTGTGCGGCTCAATTAAGCAAAGAAAAATCACCTGTGACATCGATCATATTTGATGGATTAGGAGTACTTACCGCGGGAAATCTATTTGAAGCAGCAAAGTCGGTGGCTTCTTTGATTGACACTGCAAATGGGTTCCCAAAGGATAAAATATAGAGGGTGTACCCGGTCTTTGAGTAGTAGAGAAAATGGTTGAATAAGATTTGCACCTGACTGAGAATGAGGGATAAGATTCGGAAAGACTGTAGGCCTTGATTTGTGTAAAAAATCTAGCCCGCATTGTCTAATTTGGAACAATATAAATATGATTCAGAAGAATATCAATCCGATTTGGCGTTCTTCCGAATTCGGTTGATATTCTTCTTTTTGATAGCATGCTACAGTTGCAGTACATTCTTACCCCCAATAATCGTTGCCCGTTTTATATAATTGCGGCAGAATTCATGGCAAAGGGGGAGAATATGCAATACACGGTGGATGAAATCAAGGAAACCGTTGCGGCCCTGGCGGCCCAATATGGGGTTGACCGGGTTTATCTGTTCGGCTCCTACGCCAGAGGCGACGCTGACAAGGACAGCGACATTGACCTGCGCATTGACAAGGGGGCCATCCGCGGTTTGCAGATGGGCGGACTTGCTGCTGACCTGGAAGATGCGTTGGGAATCCCTGTGGATTTGGTTTCTACCGGGAGCCTGGACAGCAAGTTTTTGAATTCAATTTCTGATGACGAGGTGCTGCTGTATGAAGCCTCTTGAGCGGAATCCCTTGCAGGTGGCAGCCAAAGATAGCCGTTAGAGAAAGCAGAGTCATGCGCAGAGTCCAATAAATATGATCTTTTCTACAAGATACCACGCCCATCCTGGTTTCGTGCCAGGATGGGCGTGGTTGCAATTCAAAGCATTTTTCACCCGTATCCAATCTACGCACCTGTGCAAACTTGCACGCAAACTTACACGCATGCAAGTTTGTCAACCATTAGTTTACACGCGTGCAATACATACGAGATGAATGTTTTCCTGTTCCACACTCTGATCGTATTTTGAAATTCCGGAGACTGGCATAATTGGCTCCCATGGTTGGAAAATATCAGAGATAACCCCTCCCAAATACCCACGGTTCCGCCCCTCACATCCGTCACTATGTACAACTACCACCCCCGCCTTTTAGCCAAATCCAACATAGAAAAGCAGTATTTCTCCCACCGTGTCAATGATGTCTGCAACGGGTCGCCCTCGCGGATGCGCAGGGTTCTTCGGATCTCCTTCGGGATCACGATCCGCCCCAGATCGTCCACCCGGCGTACAATGCCTGTTGCCTTCATAATTTCTTCTCCTTTGAAGCGCATATCGCGCGTGTTGCTCCAGAAGAAGTATTTGCAGGAAAAGGGGAAATATGTAATGGGGCGGAAAATTAGGGCAACATCGCGCAATTGTGTCTGCGAGCCGCAGCCGTCTTTTTGCCCCACTTCTTCAGTTTGAAAAACGAGAAATATTGCGCAGCCGTTGCCAGCGTAAGCTGGCTTACGGATGCGGCATACCCCTTGCGGGTACATACAGTATTCCTTTGTTTTCCAAACTTTGAATTGAGCCAAAAATTCAGGCTGGGGCTTCTTGCCAAATTGTGCGGTGTTGCCTTAGAATTGAGAAGGAGACTATATTGATGTACTGTTTTGATTGGAAGTTTTGGTTATGGCAAGACATGTCTGCACTAGCCGAAAATATGAAGCGGGAAATGCTATATTTGAGCCTTGACGACCAATTATGTTTTCGGGAATGTACAAATTGACCTACTGTTTTTTGTAGAAAGCGGTTTTATGGCGGTGGATAAGCGAGCCTATCGGGAGCGGCCGTACACCTTGGATGATTTCGGCTATTTCGAGGAAATAACTTCCGTACGGCGGCTTGAGGAAAAATACTGTGCGCCATTCGAACAGGTGATTGCGTTGGCGGAAAGAAATGCCGCGATCATGCAGGATCTGTATGCCATGTGCGATACGCTTGCTATGGGCATTACAAATGCGATCCTGCTGCTGAATCCCTCCGTGATCATCGTTAGTGGCCGGTTTCGCCATGCCAAGGCGGCGATTGGAGCGTATTTTGAGCGCCAGGTACATCAGCTCTGCCCGATGCCCTGTGATATAAGGTTTTCGTATCTGGGAGAGGATGCCATTACGCTCGGCGGAACCTATCTGGTGCTCAATCAAAGGTTAGGCATTGAAATGAAGGAGTGAAAACATGATTACAAAAGCAGAAATTGAAGCCGTTGACGGGACGCAATTTCCGGCATTGAGCTTCCAGAAAAACGTGCTGGCCCCTATCTTTGATATTCAGAAGGAGTACTATTTCCGCTGCTTTATTGAAATGACAAAGGCCCACGTGATAATGCTCAGTGAACAGGGCCTGGTCACGCCGGAGGACACCAAAACAATTCTCAAGGGAATCCTTGAGGTGGAGCAGATCCCCTTCGAGGAGCGGGAATACGACCCGCATTTCGAGGACATGTTTTTCATGTTTGAGAAAGCATTGGAGGAAAAGATCGGTTCAACTCTCGCCGGACGAGTCCATACGGCGAGAAGCCGCAATGACATAGGAGTCGGCGAGTTCCGCATGGTCATGCGCCAGGAGTTGGTTAAGGTCAAGGCAAGTATCCTGCGGCTGAAGGACACACTGCTCACGCTGATCAGCGAAAACTTTGATACGGTCATGCCGATGTATACGCATACGCAGCCGGCGCAGCCGTCCACTTTGGCTCATTATTTGCTTTCCATGTATGATGTGCTTACGAGAGACATGACACGGCTGACGGCGGTGGAAAAGTCCATCAATCGTTCGCCTCTGGGTGCGGCGGCCATTACGACGACGGGATTCCCCATTAGCCGGGAGCGTGTCAGCGAGCTGCTTGGCTTTGATGGCCTGCTGGAGAACAGTTATGATTGCATTGCTGCTGCCGACCATACGATGGAGTTCGCCGGTGTATTGCAGGTGCTGGCCGTGGATATGTCCCGCTTTATGAAAGATGTGCTGGACTACTGCACAAAGGAGTTCGGTTTTTTCTGGTTGACGAGTTGATCCCTGAATTTGAAGCGGCTAACCCTGGCATCAAAGTTGTCCACAAGACTTTCCCCTATGCGGACTATGAGCAGAAGCTGGCGGCAGAGCTGGCCGCTGCCGCGACGACGGGTGAGGGCCCCAATATTATCAACATGTTCTATGGCTGGGTGCCCAAATATGTAAAGTCCGGCGTGCTGAATTCCCTCCCGGAATCTTTTGCGAAGGACATTGAGGAGAACTTTACTCCGATGGCACAGATCAACAAAATTGAGGGTGAGTACTACACCATTCCTACCGCTGTGCGTGCAACGGCTCTGTTCTATAACAAAACACTCCTGGATGAAGCAGGGATCGCAATTGAAGACATCCCCACTGAACTGATGGCTTGGGCACAGATGGCCTCGGATCTGGCGAAATGGAACGGTGATACGCTGGAAGTTGCGGGCTGCACCTGGCAGCCCAGTGGCCAGTACCACTCCTGGGTGCGCCCTGTCCTGATGACTCAGTTCGGCGGAACGCCTCTTTCTGAGGACGGAAAGACTGCCAACTGGAACAGCCCCGAATGCTTGGAAGCATTTAAGTTCTTTGTTGGTTTGAACACTGACCTGAAGGCTGGTGTGAAAAACTTCTACACGGATGACGTGACTGCTTTCTCCAGCGGAAAGGCCTATTTCCATGTCGACGGCTCCTATCGCCTGGGAACGCTGCGCTCCAGCGTAAGTGACTTTGAGTGGGGCGTGATGGAACTGCCTGCGTACAACGGTAATAAGGGCTCCTTTGGTTCCTTCTGGACCAACGGTATTACCGCGCTGCCCCAGTCTGACCCAGACAAGTATGATGCCTCTTTGAAATTCCTGGAATTCTTGGCTTCTGAGAAGGTCATGGAACGCTGGACGGAGGAAGTTGGAGAAATCGGCGCGCGGAAATCTATTGCGGACAATGAGACATTCCAGAGCGACCCAACTCTGAAACCTTTCCTGAGTGCCCTTGAGTACGCGACCAGCTATTTCTATGTGGATGAATCCGCTGACCGCCAGATCATGCTGGATGCCATCGACGAGGTCGTCCTTAATGGAAAGGACCCCGAAACAGCTTTGAACGAGGCAAATACAAAAGTGCAGGCACTGCTGGATGAGTTCTGGCTTGGCTAAAACTGAAAAGGCTGCTGCAAGTCGCCTTCTCAAAAAGTGACGTAATATTTTTAGGGGCTGCTGCAAAGTTCGTTTTTGCAGCAGCCTCATGTTAAGGTGTAGCCATGTAACCAAGATCCGCGGCTTATATCATGCGGGCATGGAAAGCTGGCTGAACGCATTAGCGCGGCCGGGGGCATCCCGGCGCGTTATGCCGCATCGGTTTTACCGCGTTGATGCTCTTGCGATGATGTTGGAGGTGGTGATGTAGGTCTGGATCTGCATGTTGGGGTGGCGGATGATGTCTGTCAGGAATTTTGCGGCCTGGGTCCCCATGTCCCGGACGTTGATGTCCACGACGGTCAGCGGCGGCTCGATGATGCGGGAGAAGGGGTAGTCGTCAAAGGCCATGATGCCGATGTCCCCGGGGATGCGCAGGCCCTTTTTCAGGACCGCGTCCACGCAGCCGAGGGCAATGTAGTTGTTGGCGCAGATGATGGCGTCCGGCAGCTCCTTCTGGCTCAAAAGGCCTTCCGTCATCCGCAGGCCGTCTGCCCGGGTGGATTCCCCCAGCCAGATATATTGATCCTCCAGCCGCCTGCCCGCGTTGGACAGGCCCTGCTTCACCCCTTGCAGGCGCAGAGCGGAGCCCAGATCATAGGACTTCCCGCCGATGAAGGCGATGCGCTGGTATCCCCGCGACAGGAGGTAGCCGGCTGCCACGGTGCCGGAGTAGGTGTTGCTGTTGTCGATCCAGCAGGCCTGGCTGTCAAAGTCCGGCGCGCCCAGGACCATGTGGGGAAATTGCAGCCGGGTCAGCACGGCGGCCAGGGGGTGGGACATGACGCCGACATGAATGGCAATGGCGTCCGCGCTGCGGCGGGAGATGATCTCCTCCGCGATGCCGCAGGCGGAGGTCGCGTCCGTGCCCCGCAGGATCAGGCGGTAGCCCCGCTTGCACAGCGCCTCCTCCAGACCGGCGATGATCTCAAACATGTGCGGGTTCTGAAAGGCGGCGTTGGGGGCCAGGTCTGCCAGCAGCACCACGCAGTGGCTGGAGCCGCTGGCAAAGCTCTGGGCGTTGGCATTGGGGTAGTAATTCATTTCCCGCATAATGCCGCGGACCCGCTGCGCCGTTTGCTCGGAAATGCTGTAATGTCCGTTCAGGACCTTGGAGACCGTCGAAATGGAAACGCCCGCCGCCCGGGCCACGTCCTTGATGGTAACACCCATATTTTTCACCGCCTTTTTTATCAGTATATCACAATTTGGGGCTGTTGCAAAATAGTCTTTTCATAAAATCATTCTAATAACTCAGCGGTAGAAACCACGATTATTTCGTGATTTCTACCGCTATTTCTAACTTACGGGAGGAAGTATTTTTGCAAGTTTTAATTTTGCAACAGTTCCAAGATTTACTCGCAGGTTCCCGCACTGGATGTTACCAAAAAACCGCCGGGGGCCAGAATGCCGTCCCGGAATCCCTCCGCCCAATACGGCTTCCCCTCCTGGGCTGGGATCGCGGCATCGGTGGTTCCCGCGTTGACGGAAACCGTCACGGAGCACATCGGCGTGCTTCTGCGGAAGCGGAGTACACGGCTGCCTTCGTCGGCGGACAGCATTTGAAAATCCCCTTCCCGCAGCGCAGGCAGCTCATGGCGCATGGCGATGGCCTTTCGGAAAAAGCCCAGCAGGGCAAGATCTCCGCCGCTCCAGGGCATGGGGGCGCGGTACTCCTCCTCGCGGAGGCCCTGGACACCAAGCTCGTCCCCGTAAAACACGGTGGGCATCCCCACAAAGCACATCATAAACAGGACCGCCAGCCGGTAGCCCGCGGTATCTCCGCCGCACAGCGACAGGAAGCGGCTGACATCGTGGCTGTCCAGCAGGTTCAGCTGGGCGGGGAGCATTTGTAGGCGGTAGCGCATGAGCATATCGGTGACGCGCCCGGAGAATTCCGCCGCATCAATGCGCTTTTCGGCGAAAAACGCGCAGCAGTGCTTTCGGAAGTCGTAGTTCATGGTGGAGTCGAACATGTCTCCCTGGAGCCAGTGGCCGGCGCTTTCCCATACCTCGCCGATGAGCAGCGCCTCCGGGTTTTCGCGCTTGACCGCGCGGCGGAACGCGCGCCAGAAGCCGTCATTGATCTCGCTGGCCACGTCCAGCCGCCAGCCGTCGATGCCGAATTCCCGCACCCAATAAGCGCCCACATCGCAGAAGTATTTCTGCACCTCCGGGTTGGCGGTATTCAATTTCGGCATCATCCGCTCATAGGCGAAGCAGGCATAGCCCGGAATTTCCTCCGGCGTTTCGGGGCGATGCACCGGGAAGGTCAGATTATAGAACCAGCTCCTGTACGGAGATTTTTCCTGATTCCTGACCACGTCCTCAAAGGCAAAGAAATGCCAGCCGCAGTGATTGAAGACACCGTCGATGATGACCCGGATGCCGGCGGCGTGCAGGGCGCTGACCATGGCCCGGAATGCCTCGTTTCCGCCGAAGCAGGGGTCCACGTGATAGTAATCCAGCAGATCGTACTTGTGGTATTCCCCGGCGGCAAAGATCGGGTTCAGATAAACGCAGTTGATGCCCAGCGCCTTCAGGTAATCCACATTCCGGGTCACGCCTTCCAGTGTTCCGCCCAGCTTCCCGTGTACGGTGTGCTGCTCAAAGCGCCGCGGATGAGAAAGCCCGGCGATTTCGCACTTGCCGGAGGCAAAGCTGTCCGGGAAAATATTGTACACAACAGCGTCTCTGACCCACTGCGGCACACGGGCAATGTCGCTGCGGTGGTTGAACGGGAGCTTGAAATACTCCGAGCGGTCCCGGGCAAGCCGGTCCGTAAAAAGATTGCTGTAATAAAGCGTTGTTTTCTCGCCGTCGTCCAGCAGGAAATAGTAATAGACCCGGTTATAGGGGCTGTCCACGATCACCTGCCAGTAATCGTGGCAGGCATCCGACAGGAGCTTTTTCATGGGGACGGCGGTAAAAAGGATGGGATCGACCCTGCACGCGGTATCGGCATAGAAGAGCGTCACCTGCTTCAGATCTCCCCTGGCGCAGCGCAGCCGGTAGACGATGCGGCGCTCATCCAGCCCGCAGCAGTATTCCGACATGGGAAGGTGCAGAATGGCATCCAGCTTCATCCCTTTACACCTCCCGCCGTCAGCCCGGAGGTCATATACCTCTGGCACAGGAAGAAGATCACCAGCACCGGCACGGAGACGGTAATGGCCGCCGCCGCGAAAACCGGCCAGGAGCCGGTCATCTCCGTTGCCTGAAGGGCGTTCAGTCCGGCGGCCAGCGTATATTTCCGTTCGCCGGTCAGAAAGGTGGTGGCGTAGATATATTCGTTCCACACGTAAATCAGCACCTGCAGGGCGGTGGTGATGATGCTGGGCTTTGCCAGGGGCATGACGATCTTCAGGACGATTTGCAGGTCGGAAGCGCCGTCGATCCTGGCCGCTTCCTCGATTTCCGTGGGGATGGTGTCAAAATAGCCCTTGGTGTTCCAAAGGCTGAACACCGCCATGGTCCCGGTGTAGACCAGGATCAGGCCCAGCCGGGTATTGACCAGGCCCATGGGCCGCAGAAGCCGGTAGATGGCGAACATGGACAGGATTGCCGGGAAGGAATTGAGCAGCACCAGGCACCGCAGGATCGCTTTTCTGCCCGGAAAGCGGCGGCGGGAGAAGCAGTAGGCCGCCGGGACCGCCGCGCAAAGGGAGAAAAGCACCGTCATGACCGCCAGAAAGATGGTGTTTCGGAACCAAAGGGCAATGTTCTCCCCAAACAGGACCTCCTGGTAGTTTTTGAGGGTAAAATTCTTGGGAATGAAAGAGAAATCGGAGCTCAGCAGACTGTTGGACCCGTTCAGGGAGACGCTCATGGCATAGAGAATGGGGATCAGCGTCAGAAAGCACAGCCCGATGAAAAATACATTCAGCGCCGTCAGGCCGATGCCCTCGCTCCATTTTCGCTTGTTCATCAGGCATCCTCCTTCAGCTGAAATTTGGCGGAGAACAGAAGCAGCAGTACGAAAATGATCATGGAGATTGCGGAGGAATAGCCGTAATTGTTGGTGATGAACGCATTTTCGTAGGCGTAGGTCAGAATGGTGTGGAAGCCGGAGCCTGTCTTCGCGCCCGCCTGCTGGGTCAGCAGGTAGACGACGTCAAACTGCTTGAAGGTCGTAAATACCGTGATGATCACCGCTGGGGCAATGATGGGCCGCATGGCGGGAATGGTGATGGATTTCGCCCGGGCGAACGCACCCGCACCGTCCAGAATGGCGCTTTCGTAGTAGCTCCTGTCAATGCTTTGCAGCGCCCCGTCCATGATCATGATCATAAAGGGCAGTGCCAGCCACAGATTGACCACCGTGCAGCTCAAGAAGGCCGACACATCGGAGGACAGCCATCGGACGGCCGCCAGCCCCAGCTTGTTCATCCATTTGTTCAGCAGGCCGAACTGGGTGTTGAACATCCCCGTCTTCCAGAGCAGAATACCCACATATCCGGGCATGGCCCAGGGAAACATCAGCACCGTTTTGTAGAGCTTGCGCAGCCGGAGCTTTTGGATGTTCAAAAGATTCGCCAGCAGAAAGGCAATGACCAGCTGCAGGACCATACTCACCACAGTCCACAAAACCGTTGCCAGCAGCGCGGACAGAAAGCCGGAGTCGAAAACGAACAGCGCGCGGATGTAGTTGTCCAGCCCCACCAGGGTAAAGTCAAACCAATGGTAGACGTTCATATTGGTCAGACTGATATAGAAGGTATACAGGATCGGAAATACCACCATCAGTCCGATCAGCACCAAAGACGGCGCTGACCAGACGTAGGAGCGGATCCATTCCCTCCGTTTCTTTTTCTCCATGGCGTGCTCCCGTTAATGCATTCCCGCGATCAGGCTTTCCGCCTGGGCCTTGGCCGTCTGGAAGCTGGAGGCAATATCCTTGCCGGAAAGGTTCACATCCGTCAGCAGGTTGCTGACCACCGTCCACATCACATCCATCTCGGGGATGTTGGGCATGGGAACGGCGATCTCAGCCGTCTGCCGCATGGCCTGGACCAGGGGATCCTCCGCGACCCGGGCATCCTCATAGCATTCGCTGTTCGCCGGGGCGCATCCGCTGGCCAGGGCCAGGGAGGTGCCGATCTCCGGCTTTGCCAGGGCGCGCAGCAGCGCCTTTACCGCGTCGGTCTTCTTTTCGGCGGCGGCCTTCAGAACGTGGAGGCCCTGTACGCCGGAGTAGGGAGCCAGGGCCAGCCCGGTCTCATCCACGGTGGGCATGGGGGCGATGCCCAGGTCGATCCCGGCTTCTCTGGCGGAGGGGACCATCCACGGGCCGCCGATGGTGGCGTCCGCCTTCCCCTCCAGGAACAGGGTGTTGACGGTGTTGTATTCCGTTTCGCCCGGCATCAGCTTTACGAATTTCAGATGATAGGCCAGGGCCTCCTGGACGGCCTGCTCATCCGGGAAGGGGACCGCGCTGCTGTCGATGATGGAGCCGCCGAAGCCGTGGATCCAGGCCGCGCAGTAGTAGGCGGTGCTGTGCTGCTCCACAAAGCCATAGCGGCCCCGCCCGGTGTTGTTCTCCATGTAGCTGTAAAGCGCCTCCGTTGTGGCTGGGACCTCCTCGTCGCGCATGTAGCGGCGGTTGTACATGAACAGCAGCGTCTCAAAATACAGCGGCAGCTGGTACAGGGTGCCCTTGTAGGTGGCCGCGTCAATGGTCATGGGCAGGAAGGCATCCAGCGTCCCGTCCTCCAGCAGCGGCGCCACCGGGGCCAGGATCCCCATTTCCGCAAAGACACCGATCTTGTCGTGGGCAAACAGAAACAGATCCGGGGCGGCGGAGGGGTCGTTGCCGACCAGCTTCAGGGAATCGGTCAGGCTGGTCTTCTTCTCAAATTGAACATCCAGGTCCGGCGCGGCCTGGGCAAGATAATCGGAAAGGGCGGCGATCACCGCCTCCTCCTTGTCATGCCAGATGACGAGCTTGTTCGCGTCCGCACTGTCAGTGCTGCCGCCGCAGGCGGTCAGACTCAGCAGCATTAAAAGGCACAGGATCAGAGTAATCAACCGTTTCATAAAGGCCTCCTTGATAGACCGTCAGCGGGTACACGGCAGCCGTGTACCCGCCGGGGGATACAGTAAGTTTCTTTCTTGCGGGGGAACCTGTTACGCCGGCTCCTCGTAGAACACCTGAGCGCTCTCGGCATCCGTTACCACGACCCAGATATCCTTGCCGGTCTCCACGGACAGGTCGGTGGTCTGGACGGAACCCTCGTTGGCGTTGATGATCACGGAGTTGATCCAGCCGGGGACCTGAATGCTGTACCAGTCGCCGTCCTTGGTCAGCGCCTCGCCGGGCCAGGCGGTGAAGGCGTTGGTGCCGTCCGGCGCGGACCAGGCCCACAGGCTGGGAGCCTCCCAATCCGCGGGGACCTGTGCATGCACGGTGATGTCGTCCACCGCCTTGTCGGGATCCTCGTAGCTCAGCTCATAGGTCAGATCCTTGTAAACGGTGATCCACAGCTCCTTGCCCTCGATGCTCACGTCCTCGGTCTGCTCAGTGCCGTCGTTGCCGTTTACGATCAGGGAATTGACCCAGGTGGGCGCCTTGCAGGTGAACCAGCCGTTGTCGCCCTCCCGCATGGCCCTGCCCGGCCAGCTTTCAAAGGCATTGGTGCCGTCCGGCGCGGACCAGGCCCACAGGTTCACGGTTTTCCAGGACAGGGGAACATAGGCGTGGACCACGAACTTCTCCACGTAGGCAGGGATCTCGCCCCGCAGCTGAGCATCATAGGAGACGGCCGCGGTCTGATCCTCCGCAACCGTGATCCAGACCTCCTTACCGGCCTCCACCGCGATGCCGTCGGTCTGAACCGCCTCGTCCGTGCCCTGGTTCGCGTTCACGATGACGTTCTGCACGAAGTCGGGAACGTAGGTGTAGTACCAGCCCTCTGCCAGAGCCTCCATTTCCTCACCGGGCCAGGCCGCAAAGGCGTTGGTCCCGTCGTCTGCCCAGGCCCACAGATTCGGAACATCCCAGCCCTCCGGCACCTGAACGACCACGGGGATCATGACCTCATCCGTTTCCGTCTCGCCCTCCGCGAAAGCCGCTACGGACAGCATCCCAAGCAGCATCACAACGGACAGCAGGATCGCAAATATCTTTTTCATGGTATACCCTCCTGTTTTTTTGTTGGTAAGCCCAATATAGCACCCGCATTTCCCACCGTCAATGCCGTATTGCGAAAGTAATTTCGCAAAAGGATATGGATAAAATGCTGCAAAAAACAGCGTGTATTTTGTGCAATATGAAATTATTCCATTGAAATTTCTTGAGAGAAAGTGGGAAATTCAGCTTGCGTTTTTACTTAAAAAAGAAACTGCTTTCTTATTTTGCTTCGCAGGCAGGGACTTCTCTGCCGCAGAGCTTTCCCAGGTTCATTTGAGCAAGAGCTGCAATGAACAAGAAAAGAACGGGAACAGGATTCTCTTGAAAGCCGGTATTGCGTATGGTATATTATAACTGATAATGGGCATATCGGTCGGAAACAGAATGCCGATTTGAATGCGGAAATACCAAAATGGATCATGTAGGAGGCAGAATATGGCAGATGCATTATTTGACCGCGAGGTTGAGCGCAGCCGGAAGGCGGGGAAGGCCAATATGGTGATTGCGCTGGTGTTTTTTGCGGCGGTCTTTCTTCTTTTTCCCATGCTCAGGGGCAGGCAGACGGCCTCTCAGATGCTGGCGTGGGACGACGGGGTTTTTACCCTTACGCTTCCCGATGGGGAAAGCCATACCATCCCCTATGACACCATCCAGGGACTGGAGCTGATCGAAGACCCGGATTACGGGGAGTGCGTCTCCGGCACGTCGGACAGGCAGTTCAAGTACGGCCTTTGGAGAAACGATGCGCTGGGGGAGTATGTGCTGTGCAATTTCAGCTCCTTTCAGCGGGTCATGCAGGTGACCACGGCCGACGGCATCTATTGGATCGGCTATGAGTCGGAGGCGACCACGGCCTCCATCTACGAGAGCTTTTCCGAGGAGCTGCTAAAGAATTGAACGAGGCTGTTGCAAAATTAAAACTTGCAAAAGCACTTTCCCCTATAAGTTAGAAATAGCGGTAGAAAGCACGATTATTTCGTGATTTCTACCGCTGAGTTATTAGGGCGTATCTGAAAATCGGAAATATGACCAACAGCGAGAGATTTTCCGCCTGATGAAGCCATTTTTTCGCGGGAATACTTTGTGTATTGCAAGAAAAAATGGTGCACAGCAGGCGGAAAAGATCCGCTGTTTGGGCGTGTTGACGGTTTTCAGATAGGCCCTAGGATGATTTTTTGAAAGGACTATTTTGCAACAGCCCCTTGCCCTACGTTTAACGGTGATCTATGGTTCGGCTTTGCCGCTGTCGGTGCTGCCGGATTGGATATCCTCCGGTGCCTGCTGCCCGGAATCCGCCTTTCGCCGAACAGGCAGCTGCAGGGTGCCGATCAGGCTGCGCACCAGCAGAAACAGCAGGGGCAGCAGGATCAGCAGACCAAAGACCAGCGGCGTGGAGACCAGCCCCACCAGCCTGCCCAGCAGGGGGGAGACCAGGATGACCTTGCCCACCACCTGGGAACCTTTTACGCCCTGCTGGTCGGCCAGCGCGTTGGCATCCCCTTTGGTGACGAATTGCAGGCCGGTGCGCTGACGGTCGATCCTGATGATCCTGTGGGTGTTCAGCGTGCCGTTCAGGGTGGGATCGGAGGAGAAAAAGGTGATCACATCCCCCACCTGGAGCGCGTCCGGGTCAGTCTTGTGCACCAGCAGCATGGATTGCTCCGGGATCTCCGGCTCCATGCTGACGGACATTACCCGCAGGATGCTGAACCCCATCACCTGCGGCACCTGCCCTGCCGGGGTCGATACCACCACCAGCAGGACGAACAGCGACGCCGTAATCAGTGCAATGGCCAGAATATTGCTGAGGATGGACAGCCATTTCAGTCTCATAGATGCTTCCCTTTCTTTGTATGCCGGGTATTTGCCGGGAGTGTCTTTTGAATCGTTTCCGCGGCTGTGCTTCCGCAGCCGTACCACCCAACATTATACCACCTGACAGGAAACTGTCAATTTACACATGGCAGGAAATTGCGGAAAAGATAAAAGGCAACACCGCGCAATTGTGTCTGCGAGCCGCAGCCGTCTTTTTGCCCCACTT
>ERZ857629.2059-NODE-2059-length-19885-cov-4.292637_pt1 | contig 19885 bp, 19 predicted proteins | sample MGYA00519700_ERZ857629 | MGnify/ENA primary metagenome ERZ857629 (study PRJEB31778, sample SAMEA3449351) | human gut metagenome | biome: human gut; feature: human-associated habitat; material: faeces | place: United Kingdom | collected 2010/2012 ...
CTTTGGTGAAGAGTGATGCGAAACTGAACATTTCAGTCTGGAAAGCCTCATCAAGACTCCACCACATTTCACCAAAACCTGGTTCATCGTAATCGCGGAATTCCATGATAAGCCCCTCATCTACAAGATTGAACACAACTATTGCCTCGCCTAAAGATTCTTTGGTGCTGCTGAAACTGCGGTTTGCTGAAGAAAGTTTATAGTAAGTGTTGAACTGATATGGCATTGACGTGTTCTCATACCACTGGTTTTGTTCAAACGCTGAATGTTTACCAAGTATAATTGCCTTTGGACATGGATTTTTAGGCTCAGCGATATTGATGGTCGCTTTTCTGAAGAAATTATTGAAATCTCCAGTCCCTCCCGGGGTGAGAGAAATTGAACCATCCGCTTCTTTAGAAAAGGTCAATATGAATCCGTTATTGTGTGTCGGAAGTGCGTTAACGTCGTCTTCATATGTTTCGAACCATTCATTCATTTCATCGAGGTCGAAAACTTTGTTGAACTTCCACGTGCCGATTAGTTTGTCAGGTGTCTGCACGCCACGGACAGCAATGGAAACTGAATGTTTGTCTCCCGGAATGAATCTTGAATCATCGTTGGTATTTACGGTAAGAACAGCGTTTTCGTCACCGGAGAAAGTTTCGGAAACTTTGAATTTTGCGGTTGCTTTGTTGTCTCCCGCTTTGATTACAGCGTAATTCTGTGCGCCGGTGCCTGTCGATTCCAGATATGATGCGCCGAGCCCTGATATTGTGAGCGGAACCGTAATATCTTCTGATGCCTTGAAATCCTTGCCTGAAACGGTGCCGGTGACTTTGATGGTAGCGAGGACGCTTTCATGCGCATAGGCCCTGTCCAGGGAGAAAGAATACACCAATCCTTCCTGCATGTCAGGAGAAACTACCGCCACGAGTTTTGTGCCTATGTTGTAGCCGACAGGGGCTGTGAATCCAAGAGAAATCTGCTTTTCTTCATTGAGACCTTTATCCCTGACCGTTACTGTACCGGATGTCTCTCCCGGAGCTATGGTTATAGATTCTGCGGAAACTTCGTAGTCGGTGCCTTTTTCTGCATTGCCTGAAAAAATCAGCGGAACAGTCAGTGCAGAGGATGCCGGCTCGCTGATGGTGAGTGCCACATCTACGGAGCCTTTCTGATAAACCGTGTACAAAATACGCTCAAACTCGATTGTCGGTTTGCTGTCATCTTGACAAGCGACCAACGACATGGCTGCAACACTGGCGGCCACAAATGTAAGAATCCTTCTAAACATAACTAGTTCGTTTAATTTGTTAATGATCGTTACATGTACTGTCCGGCGCGGGGTGAAACTACTTCGTAGCCTCTTCGTACTCGGCTTTTATCGCCTTCACCTCGTCTCTTTCGGCCTGTGTAGGAACTTCACCTTTCGGTTTGATATAGCTTTTCGAGGCGTCACTCGTCTTAGGCGGAAGTTCGTTATACTTACATCCACAGAGGCTTGCACCGAGACATACCAATGACAAGATAGCAATTATTTTTTTGTTTGTACTCATTTTGCTTAAAAAATGTAAGTTAATATACATATCCAGGGTTTTGCACTATATCAGGATTCAGGTCGATGTCTGCCTTGTATATAGGTGAAGTATAGAGGTAGGCCTTGGTCGTATACTTCAGGCCATTGCTGATCACCCACCATTCCGGCCTTCCGTTGCGCTTCAGCTCGTACCACCTGTCGCCCTCCATATACAGCTCCTTCCGGCGTTCGTCGAAAATCGCCTGCAATACCGGCGTGACTTCCTTTCCGTTGCAGTCGACTTTGATCCTCTCATCCTCACGCACGGCCGGCAGCGATGCTTCCGTCAGGTCGACAGCGCCGTTTATCCTGTTGCGTCTCAATTCATTGACCCATTTCAGGGCATTGACATTGTCCCCTTTGTGGTAGTAGGCTTCCGCGAGCATCAGGACCATTTCCGAGAGCCTTACACGGCATTCAGGAACCTTGACATTCTTCCTTTTGCGGTCGAAACTTGCGGCATATCTCACGTCCTCCGAAGGATTGGAGCCGAACAGCCGTATAAGTTTTGCGCTTGCGGGACGGGATGCCAGATAGCCCTTCGTGTAGCTGAAATACCAGTCCAGCTCGCTGGAATTGTTGATGTGCGACCTGACCATCACCTCGCCTTTCCTGTCGTAAGGCGCATTGATCATGGCCGCATAATCGGCGACAGGTGTCAATGTGTAACCGCTATGTTCAATGATGTCATTGCAGAGCGTTATCACGCTGTCCCAATTCTTGCACCAGAACTCCAGTTTTGCCTTGTATGCCTTCAATATCCAGGTGGTGAAGATGTATTTCGCATCTGTCGGGTCAAGTGCAAGTGCTTTATCCAGAAGCGCTTCCGTATATTCGTAAGTCTGTCTCAATGTCCCGCGCAGCGGCTTGGAATTGATGTCGAAATTGTCCACAAGCGGGATTCCCGGCAGCTCGTCGGCGCTTTCTTCATCCCATGGCTGGCAGAACTCACGCATCAGGTTATAATAGATGATGCCCTTCATTGCGTAAGCCGCCGAAACGGAACCCTTTGCGATGTCGGAATCCTTTCCTTTCAGATTTTCGATCACGATGTTGCAATCTCTCACCGTTTCCCAGCTGTTCTTGTAGAACGTCTGTCTTCTGTCAATCTCTTCTCCTGCGAAAAACTCCAGGCTCGCGCTCGTGGTTATGTTCGCATCGAGATTGTCCGCGCATCCTTCCAAATGCTTGATTACGTCCATGTTGCCTACGACGTACTCGTCACCGCCGCCCTCGATTTCCCGGAGCCGGTTGTGGATGATCGACGCGAATTCCTCATCAGTTTTCGGGATGATCTCGCCCTGCGGCTGCACATTGAGATAATTTCCGCAGCTGGCGAGAGCGGCAGCCGTCAGTATCAATGTAATTGTATGTCTCATGATAATGCCCTCCTAAAATTCAATGTTCATTCCGGCGGATACGCTTCTGGTAGTAGGATATGTCGCGCCAGGAATCTCCGGATCCATACCGTCGTACTTGGTGAAAGTGAAGAAGTTGTTCAGCGATACATTGAAACTCAAACCTCTCATTCTCATCTTCTTGACAGCCGCGCCCGGCAGTGAATAGGTGAGGATGATGGACTTGATTCTCAGATATGAATTGTTCTTCAGGTACACGGCGTCTATTATGCTGGAATCCATAGGGTTATATGATGCGAAATTATATTTTCCGTCGAAATAATCGTAGATTCTCGGATATTTCACGCCGGTCGTATGAGTGGCAGTCCATCTGTTCGTACGGTCCTTCTCCACGTTCAGGTGGTTGCCGTAAAGGTCACTGAACTGGGACTGGACCGTCTCCGTGCTCACGCCGCTATGTGAGGCATTGCTGTAGCTTGCCGGATATCGGAAATTCTCGTAAGTCTTGCAGCCGAATGAATATACGCCGCTGATGCTGAGTCGCAGCTGTCTCCATGATGCGCTCAGGTTGAAGCCGCCCGTATAAGGCGCAATCGTGGTGCCCAGAAAATATCGGTAATTGTCCGGCTTGTTCAGGTCCGTGGCCGTGCTTATCGTCGCATCCGGACGAAGTTCGAACTGATAAAGTCCTGTGTCACTGGCTATTCCGGCATACTTGCCGCTGAATATCGCGCCGGTCGGATAACCTTCCACATACCGGTCCTTGGAAGTAATGCCGCTCTTGGAAACAGGGTTGTATTTCAGTACCTTGTTATAGTTGTAAGCGAAATTCACTGCAGCGGAGAGCCCCCAATCCTTGGTCTGGATGATTTTCCCGTTCAATGTCAGCTCGATACCGCTGTTCATGATGTCGGCTGCATTGAAATAGACGTGTGTGAAACCCGTCGTGCTCTGGACCGGCGACGAAGTCACCACATCCGTACTCAGACGATAGTAATATTCCGTATTGAGGGTCAGGCGGTCTTTCCAGAGACCGAAATCAAGTCCGGCCTTGGCATCCTGAGTCTTCTCCCAGCCCAGATCCGGGTTCGGTGCAGAAGGAATGGTGCCGAGGTTGAAAGTCTCATCCCCGAAATAACGGTATTGCTGCTGAAGGTATTGGATGACAAGCAGATGCGAAGTGCTGGTATTGACATCCCCGGTAAATCCGTAGGCCGCTCTCAATGTCGCGTGCGACAGGGCCGGCAATGCTTTTTTCATCCAGGCCTCCTCTCCGATATGCCATGCCGCACCCGCGCTCCATGTCGGGTTGAACTGCTTGTTGCTTCCGAAGTTCGAGCTGCCGTCAGTTCTGAACGAAGCATTCAGGACAATGCTCTTGCCCAGGTAGTAATCGGCTGATGCATAGAACGATGCGTATTTCGTCTTGCTGAAATATTCGCCGTTCAGCTTCTCGACCTCGCTCAGCCACTCGTCTTGCGGCCCGCTTATCTGAGGCAGGGAAGTGGTGCCCGTCTTCGGGTCATAGTTATACCTCTTTGTGAATATGGTGTTGGACCCTGAACCGCGAAGCTCGGCACCGGCAAGCAGATTGACGGTATGTGTTTCCGCGAAAGTCTTGTTGAAGGAAAAATGTCCGCGTGCCACATAACTGTTCCTGTTCGTGCGGTTCTGGGAGATGTTGCCGTAAAGGTTCGTCTGCGACCTGTCATCGCTTCCGAGCCTGTCGCGGAATGCGGAATACGAATATTTGTCAATGACTTTGTCCGTGGAATTGTTTGAATACGAATAAGATACAAGTCCGACGAAATGCAGCGGCTCTATAATTCTGAAATCGGTCTGCGCCCTGAACGTGCCGTTCGTATTGGCGGTCTTGCTGTAGTTCGAATCCAGTTCGCGGATGATGTTGAAGCCGTTTTTCGGCATCACCTGCTCGGCTCCGCGCCCGTTGTAATATCCCAATGTGAACCACGTGTTGTCCGCCGCGTAGGAACCGTCCGCATTGTACGCCCTCTCGTAAGGATTCGAAAAGAATGCGTAATAGAACGGGTCCACCGTCGAATACGGCATCTTCGATTCCTGCCGTGCGGCTTCCATTCCCACGTCAATGCGTGCCCAGTCGGTAGGGGTCAATGTCATTTTCGCATTGACATTATATCTGCGGTAGTCGTTGTGGATGAGCATTCCGTCCTCGTCGTTGAGGCCGAGGGCGACGTAGTATGTGCTTTTTCCGGAGCCTCCGCTGAGCGAGAGGTGGTGTCCTTGCGAGAACGAATTGCGGAACAGCAGGTCATACCAGTTCGTGTCCACGTTCCGCAGTGACTCTATGTATTTGTCCTGCGCTGCCTTGTCGCCTTTCATCGACGCGAAATCGCCGAGGCCCGCACGGATCTGCCCGACAATTCCGACGACCGGATAGATTACCGTGTTGTCCGTCAGCGAAGCGGCATATTTTGCAGCGGAAAATTCGTTCCAGAGTTCATCCTCCCACGAAAGTTTCTCCGATGAATTCATCAGGTTCAGGCTGCGCTCCGGCTTGAAGGACCAGGAAAATGTGTTGTTGTAGCTGATGCGCATCTTCCCGGCTTCGCCTTTTTTAGTGGTTACGACAATGACTCCGTTGGCTGCCCGTGAACCGTAGATGGCTGCGGCCGCTGCGTCTTTCAGAATCGTAATGCTCTCTATGTCATTAGGATTGATATTGCCGATGCCGTTTACGAAGATGTTGTCGAAACCGCCTGTCGCAAGCTGTTCGCTGCTGAGAGCCGGAGACTCGCTCTGAAGAGGCACGCCGTCCACGACCCAGAGCGGGGCGCTGGAACCCGTGATGTTGTTGGAGCCCCTGATGGTGATCTTGGCCTGCGTTCCAGGCTGTCCGGACAGGGATTTGATGCTCACGCCCGCCACTTCTCCCTGCATGAGCGCATCTACGGAAGAAATCGCCTTGGCTTCGAATTTCTCCGAGTTGAGCACCGCCACGGAACCTGTTATGCGTTTCACGGAGGTCTGGGCATATCCGGTCACGACCACCTGGTCGAGTTCCGTGTTCTCCCACTCCATGATGATGCGGACGTTCTCGGTGCGCCCCGGAATGAGCTGGTAGACAAACTCTTTCATTCCTACGGATGAAAACTTGACCGTTTTCGCTCCGGCAGGAAGCGTGATGCTGAAATTTCCGTCCAGGTCAGTTGTCGTCCCTGCTGCGTTCTTTTCAATGCATACCAGTCCGGCTCCGATTACAGGTGCGCCGTCCGTGTCGGTGACCCGCCCTGAGAAACGCATGCTCTGGGCGGTTGCCGTAAACTGCAATGTGCAGAATAACAAAAAGATATAAGCTAGTCTATTCATGTCCTTTCCGGCTAGAGGACCTTGATTCCCTCGGACTTCATCTCCTCCAATGCCTTCCTATGTCCTTCTTCATTGACATAAGCCAGGCAGTTTTCCAGAAGGATGACATTGAACCCGGCTTTCTTGAGGTCTTCGCAAGTGTTTCTTACACAAAATTCCGTGGCGATTCCGCAAACGAAGACATTCTCGGGCTCGAGCATTGAAACTACTTCTCCAAGTGATTGGCCTGCCGTGTTTACGCCGTCAAATCCTGAATATTGTTCCATGGTCTTGTCGCATCCCTTGTCGAAAGTAAGGTCCTCGTCGGCATAAGGCTTCAGTTTTTCATGAATCTCGCCTCCATGTGTGCCGGCAACGCAATGCACGGGCCATGTGCCGCCATATTCCGTAAAGGAAGAGTGGTCTGCCGGATGATGGTCGCGTATGAAAAGGACGGGAAGGTCCTCGTCTCTTGTCTTCTTGATGAATTCCAATGTGTTGTCCACCGCATTGCCGGCATTGGCACAAGCCAGGCTGCCGTCAATGAAATCGTAGAGCATGTCCACGACGATAAGTACCGAATCGTTTACCATGAGTTAGTCTATTCTGAATTTTTCTATTTCGTTGACGAGTTTTGTAAGTATCTCATTTTTAAGGTTGTAGAGGCTATCTGAAATGTCCACCTTGTAATAATGCGGGTTTATCAGACGTCTCTCCGACGGGCTGAAATGGGCAAGCGTGTCATTGTAGAACGCCTTTTTCTCCATCAGTGACCTCTTCGGGGCGCATCTTTTGCCGTTCCCGATAACCGGCACCTGCAATGTCCTCCATTCGTATGTTCCCTCATCGAAGGTCTTGAACTTGTATCTGTCGTATTCGTCCTTGATGGTGAAGGTCTTGCCATGTTCAATATCCTGGCTCAGGGTGTCACCGCGCAGGCAGGTCACGTCAGCCTTGTAGATGTTTCCGAATTCTTCGTCGAATTTCACTATCCGATATGTAATCTGGAAACCTGGATTGATTAATTTTATCCTGTCCTCGGATTTCTTCAGGACCGGCTCGCCGTTGATCTGCACGAGCTTGTAGACGTTGCCGAAGCATGGGGCGGCCTTGCTGGTGGCGATGGCGTCGCCTACGCCGTAAGAGTCGATTTTCGCTCCCTGTCTTTCCAAATCGGTAATGAGGTATTCGTCCAATGAATTGGTGGCGAATATCTTACATCCCGTAAGGCCATGCGCGTCGAGGATTTTCCTGACCTCGGAAGAAAGGTAGGCGAGGTCGCCGCTGTCCAGACGTATGCCGTATCCGTAAGGATAATCATTGTCAATGCCGTTCTCCTTGAACGCACGGATGGCATTGAGCACGCCGCACCGGAGGGTGTCGTAGGTGTCGATGAGGAGAATCAGGTTCTCGCCCCTGTGGGTGTTGATGTAGTCGCAGAAAGCCTTGTGCTCGCCTTCGACCGTGCTTCCGTATGAGGTCACGAAGCTGTGGGCCATGGTCCCCGTGGACGGTACGCCGTTTATGACGCCGGTGAGGATGTTGGAGGTGCTGGCGCAGCCTGCGATTATCGCCGCCTTGGCTCCATATACGGCAGCCCATGGTCCATGCGCCCTTCTTGACCCGAATTCACTGACCGGATGGGAGGTGGCGCGGCATACTCTGGATGCCTTGGTGGCCACTGCCATCTGGTGGTTCATGATGCAGAGCATCGGTGTCTCCAGAACCTGGGCCTGGATGAGCGGTGCTTCCACGATGACTATCGGTTCGTTCGGAAAGGCGATTTCGCCTTCTCTCATCGCGTAGACATTGCCGGTGAACTTCATGCCGGCAAGGTAATGCCTGAACTCCGCGTACTCATCTCCCGGAAGGAATTTCTCATAGAACTCCTCAGGCATGGAACCGAGGTTTTCTATCATTTCCACCACTTCATCGGTTCCGCTGACTACAGCCCAGTTGTTGTTTTCCGGCGCTTTCCTGTAAAACAGGTTGAACACCGCCATCTGCTCTCCTTTTCCACAGTCCATGAATGACTTTCCCATCGTATACTGGTACTTGTCGGAGCAATATGCAAATTCCTTTACGTCCATTTCGATTTTTATTTCGCACGCCTGCGCGCGCAATCCATATATGCTGAAATACAAATATATGTAATTTATGCAGGAAAAGTGCTAAATTAGCGATATAATTGACCAGCAGACAATCATGATGAACGAAATATTGGAGCAATTGTTCGGAACTTTTACCGGACAGCCCGCTTCTGAAATTAAGGAACTGAAATCTTCCGGCAGCAACCGCCGCTATTATCGCATTTCCGGACCGGACGGAAAGACATTGGTCGGCGTAGCCGGACTGGATGTGAACGAGAACAATGCTTTTGTCAGTCTTGCGCGACATTTCCGCAGCAAGGGGATCAATGTTCCGGAGGTGCTGGCGGTCAGTGCTGACGGCATGTGCTATCTGCAGGAAGATTTGGGTGATGTAACCCTTTATGATGCAATCTCTTCCGGACGCGAAAGCGGAGAATATGCGGCGGCGGAGACGGAGCTCCTGAAGAAGACCGTGAGGATGCTCCCGGAAATACAGTTCCGCGGGGCGGAAGGTCTTGATTTCAATGTCTGTTTTCCGGAGCCCGCTTTCGATGAGCGCATGGTAATGTTCGACTTGAATTATTTCAAATACTGCTTCCTGAAGGCGACCGGCATCGAGTTCAATGAAATCCGTCTGCAGGACGATTTCGACAAATTGAAGGAGGACCTCCTGGGAGAGGATACCATGACTTTCCTATATCGTGATTTCCAGGCCAGGAATGTGATGGTGAAGGACGGCGAGCCGTATTTCATTGATTTCCAGGGAGGCCGCCGCGGTCCTGTCTATTATGACGTGGCTTCTTTCGTATGGCAGGCGAGGGCCCGCTATCCGGAAAACCTGAAGGATGAACTGGTCCGGACTTATCTTGAAGCATTGAAGCCATATATGCCAGACATTGACGAGAATCATTTTCACGACCGTCTCCGCTTGTTCGTGCTGTTCCGCACGTTGCAGGTCCTGGGGGCCTATGGTTTCCGTGGGTATTTCGAGAAGAAGCCGTATTTCATTGCGAGTGTCCCGTATGCGATGGACAATATCAGGAAACTGATGCAGAAGCCTTTCGGGAGATATCCGTACCTGTCTTCGCTCCTGTCGGAACTTGCCGGCATGCAGAAATTCTACGTGAACGCCGAGGACAGGCGTCTGCATGTGAAGATATTCAGCTTTTCCTACAAGAAGGGCATACCTGCAGATGATTCCGGCAATGGCGGCGGATATGTATTTGATTGCCGCTCAGTGAACAACCCCGGAAAATTCGAGTATTACCGGCAGTTCACCGGACGCGATGCCGAGGTGATCAAGTTCCTGGAGGATGAAGGGGAAATCCTGAAGTTCCTGGACAATGTATATGGCCTCGTGGATGCTCATGTCAAGCGTTTCATTGAAAGGAAGTTCACAAGCCTCCAGATTTGTTTCGGCTGCACTGGCGGCCAGCACCGTTCAGTGTACAGCGCCGAGCACCTTGCCGAGCATCTTTCCAAGAAATTTGATATCAGGGTGACGTTGACCCACAGGGAACTCGGCATTGAAAGAGAATTATAGGAATCATGAAGGCACTTGTTTTCGCAGCAGGGCTCGGAACGCGGCTCAAGCCGTTGACTGACAATCTTCCCAAGGCATTGGCCCCAGTGGCGGGTCATACCTTGTTATATCATGTCATAACCCGTCTGCATGACGCCGGAGTGTCGGAATTCGTGGTGAATATCCATCATTTTGCAGACAAAATCATTTCGTATGTGCATGATACTCCGGAACTTGCGGCCTTGGATATAAAATTTTCCGATGAGCGGGACTTGCTTCGTGATACCGGCGGCGGCATCCGTTACGCCGAACCGCTTCTCGGCAACGGACCGTTCCTTGTTCATAATGTGGACATCATTTCCGACCTGGATTTGCGCTGGTTCATGCAGCAGGTGCGCCCCGATGCTGTCTCCACATTGCTGACAAGCTGGCGGCAGACGCAGCGGTACCTTCTTTCCGACGACTCGGGACGTCTCGTTGGGTGGACCAATGTCGCGACCGGGGAAGTGAAGACGCCGTTCCGCGGCCTGGATCTCTCCCGATGCCATAAAACCGCGTTCGCCGGCATCCACGCCGTCTCGCCGAAAGTCTTCGCCACGTTCAATGACATTGACCGGAATCCTGCGGATTTTCCGCTCTATGACGCCTTCGGCAATATTCTTGCGGGTTCGCAAGCCGCTCTGGGCCAATGCTTTCCTGTGATGGATTATTATTTGCGTGCAGCCGCGGCCTGTCCTATATATATGGTGGAGCCGGCTCACCTCACATTGATAGATGCAGGCAAGCCGGCTACATTGGAACAGGCCGGGAAATTCCTTTCCCGGTAGTTTTACATTGTCTTTGTTTCCTCGCAGTTGCCTGTCGGAGAATCGAGAGGTATCAGATTCATTGTCCTGACGAAAATCCAGAGATAGACGAGGGCGGACAATGCTATCAGGCAGTATTGCCACATCGGGAATACGTCCAGCCAGGTGTCCATGTCCTTCAGCGAGTCGATATTGCCCATGACCAATGCCAATGTGTTGTTGGTGAAGTGCATGAGCATTGTCAATTTTAGGGAGCCCGTCCTGTAGTAGACATAGCCGAAGAGGCATCCGAGCACGAAAGCAGGGATGGCCTGCCACGGATTCATGTGTATGAGTGCGAAGAACAACGCGGAGATGACGATGGCCCATACAGGCTTGATGCCGTGTACGATAGTGCCGTCCGCCTTGCTCCTCCTCTTGTAGTTGAGCAGTCCGCGGAGCACCATTCCCCGGCACAGCCATTCCTCGAAGAACGGCGCGAAAACCGATACGCAGATGAAATTGATGAGGAAATGTCCCTGGGTCATGCCTTTCAACATGTTCTCAAGCCATTCGGGCATTGCCGGCATCAGGGAATTGACGATGTCCACGAGGAAGGAAAGTGCCACGGTCGCAACCATCACCATGGCTGCGCATCCGAGCATTCCGATATTGCCCCAATGTCCTGCCGCATCTATGGTCCGTCCTTCGTCGAACATGGCATTGCTGCGGCTTCTGCTGCTGGCGTAAATCATTGGCGGAATGAACATTACCGGGTATGATATGAGTGTCAGCAGGTCTGATGTGGCGCCAGGCATAAGTAACATGAACCCGGCGGCAATCACGTTTCCTATCAATGCTCCTCCAAGCAGAAGGAAGAGTATTGCCAGAATTTCCAACGGATTGGGAATGAAATAATTATAACTTGACAGCAAGTCGTAGTTGTTGCGTATTTTGCTAGATCTTTCCATGTCTTGAAATGAATCGTGCCGTCCGCCCGGCATGTGGGAGAACGGCACGGATATGATTTCTATGAAATACTACTTGTTGTAGAGCGGGGTAGGGTAGACGCCCTTGTCGGCAAGTTCCTGGAACTTGGCTACGACACCCGGCCTGTCTTCCTTGTAAGTTACGCCGAACCAATGCGATGGTGTGGAAAGTACCTCTGTGGCAGCCTCTCCGGACTTGATCATGCAGTCGATTGCGTAAGGGATGTAGAACTCCTTCTTAGGCTCATTGATGTTCTTTTCAAGGAATGCGTCGAAGATTTTCTCGCTCTTCTCGAAATAGTCAGGAGTGAAGCCCCACATGTTCATTGAACAAAGGTTGTCGGCAACCAGTTCCACATGTGTCTCTCCGGTGAGTGAGTTGTCTCCATATACCTTGCCGTCAGCCTCTTTCGCGATGTTGAGGTGCTCTACGATATCTGTAAGATGCTGGTCCTTGTCGTAAGCGCAGATTCCTCTGGATACGCTGCCTGACTCTGAAAGAGTGTGGTCGAGCTCGAATCCGACGATGCTGTATACGCCTGTGCTATGCTCATGGGCGCGGAGCCAGTCGCCGAGGATGCGGAATGAATCTTTTCCATAGTAGTCGTCACCGTTGATCACTGCAAACGGCTCGTGGATGACGTCTTTCGCCATGAGAACTGCATGTGCCGTGCCCCAAGGTTTCTGTCTTTCCGGGTTCAATGTATATTTGGCCGGGATCTTGTTGAGCTCCTGTGTTACGAACTGGAACTGGAGCGGCTCCCCGTCAAGGCATTTTACGTGGCTGTACTTCTGTTTTACAGTCTCTTCGAACTGCTCTTTGAAATACTCTCTCACGATGTATACGACTTTTCCGAATCCGGCCTGAACAGCATCGTAGATGGAATAATCGATGATTGTTTCACCATTTGGACCGAGGCCGTCCATCTGTTTAAGTCCGCCGTAACGGCTGCCCATTCCGGCAGCAAGGACAAGCAATGTTGGTTTCATTTGCAAGTGATTTTTAGTTCAATGTTTTGTTGCAGGCAATAGTCAAAAACTTGAGTTGCATAATTTTTCGACTCTTGCTGTTATTATCATCTGCAAATTTACTAATTTTGTGTGTAATAACTAAAGATTGTCATGGTAAAATTCGGTGCTGTTTTCAAAAAATGGTGGAATGGTCCGCATAAAGGTTTCGTCAGGTATGCGGTAGGAATCACCGCAATTGCCTTGGTCTATGCCACGTTTTTCAGTGCCGACAGTCTTGTGGACTGGGGCAAGGCCTATTTTGAACTCAGACAGCAGCGCCGTCAGATAGAGATATATAACCGTGAAATATCTGAAATGGACAAGCAGATCCGCATGCTTTCCACGGATCGCGATACACTGGAAGAATTTGCGCGTGAACGATTCCGTTTCGCTGCACCGGATGATGATGTGTATATCCTTGATAAATAGGCGGTCAAATCAGCATTGCACCGAATCCTGCTGCCAGCGCGAGCATTGATTTCAGCGTTTTTACGCGTATCCAGCTTTTCTTGTTTTCCGCGATGAGCGGCAGGCATGCGTGGCCGTCCTGGGATATGCAGCTGGCGAGAAGTACCGGGAACGGGAGAATCCCCGACGCGAACATTGACACGAAAACCATGTGCGGACCTGATTCCGGTATGAGTCCCGTCAGCACCGCGATGACAATCATCAGTCCCGTGTTCCCGCGCAGCCATGTCTCCATGTCAATGCGTGTGGACAAGATGCCGAATATGGCCAGGACGCCGAAAGTCCATGCGAAGATTACCGGCAGATGTCTTTTTATCACGTGTCCCCACACATGTTCCTTTATGAAATGCATGATTTCGTGTCCGTCTTCATGTACTTCGTGGTGATGGCCGTGGTCGTGGCAGTCGCAGTCATGCAATTCGTAATTGTCGTCACTGCATCGGTCCGCTCCCAGGTCAAGCAGTTTTCCTTTCTTTTGCAATGCCTTGATTACCAGGTCTGTAATGATGCCTGTGACGAGTCCGAAAAGAAACAGACCGCCCATTATGAGTATAGCCTTCGACGGAAACATTGTCAGCATCAGGAATGCTTCGTCTCCGGTGGTTGCTATCAATGCTGCAGTAAGCGCGCCGAATCCGACCATCCTGTGCGAGTATAATGACACTCCCGCGAAGCCGCCCAGACAGCCGGGAATCATGCCGAGCCCTGAAGCCACTGCGACCTGCCCGATCTTATGATTCTCAAGACGTTTGAACAAATGTCCGTGCGACACGACATTGAAAATTTCTATCAATGTCATGATGAATATCACCAGAAGGCAGATTTGCAGACTTTCCGTCAGTGCATCCAGCAATGCGTGCGGAATGCTCTGCGGAACTTGTCCAGCTACGTCTGCATGAATATGTAAAGGTATGATTGTCATTTTGTTATAGTTCCTGATACGTAAAGACTTATTACAGGCCTGAGAGGGGAGTTCGTGGTCAGGATTATTGCAATGTCATTTTCTCCATAAGGCAGGTTCCGGGTGTCCAGATTGCAGGAAAACGAAGTTTTGCCGCCTGGCTCCGTGTCCTGGAATTTGTCCGGGAGTGTCAGTGCATTGTTCTCGGCATCAGCCTTATATATATGGAACGGGCGGCCTCCGAGATTGCTGTATGTGAATGTAGCCTTTACCGTGGAGCCTTTCTTCGCATTGCCGAAGTTGAAAGAACTCGACGTGAATACCGGTTGCGGTCCGTTCTCTTGCTCCGTGGCGCTCATTGACGAGAAATCTTCCTTGGTGAACGCCCAGATGCTTATCGGCTTGAATGCCTGTCCGTTGACTACCGGGGTGGCATTGTACCAATTCTTTCCCCACCTGCTTCTGTCCGCCGTTACGATGTATGTCATTCTGGCAGTCCGGCCGGCCGGTATCGGGTTAGGCGAAACGGAAATCGACAGCCCGTCTGAAACATTGGAGAATGATACTTTTATCGGCGTCGTGCCGATGTTCGCCACGTTCATGGCGTCGCTTTTCTGGCCGTTCTGCGAGAGGTTCCCCAGCTTTATTTCTGTTTTCCTCAATGCGAGCGAACCTTTATGTACAGGATATAATTCGCTGAGTGCCAGCTTCTTTTCGTGTGCGATCCCCCGCAGTCTCAGCACTATGGGTTTCTTTACGTTCGAGATGTATACCGTCAATGTCTTGTCGAACGGATATGGTCCTTCGTCGTTCGAATATGTGGCGGATATCTTGCCGCTTTTTCCCGGCAATACCGGTTCCCTGGTCCATTTTACGCCAGTGCATCCGCAGGATGACACTACATTGTATATGACGATCGGTTTGTCCGAAATGTTGGTTGCGGTGAACGCGCAGTTCAATGCGCCCTGCCCCAAGGTCACGTCGCCGAAGTCGTGGATGGTCTTGTCGAAGCGTACAACTCCATCAATGTCAGTGCTTTTGCCGTCAGTCTTGACCTGCGCTGCCATTGACAATGAAAATACTGCCACGGTCATTGCCGCAGCGATATGTTTGAAAATCCGGATCATAATGCCTTCTCTGTCTGCAAAAATCTTTCCACGATTTGATTATTTGATTTAATTCGCATACATTTGTACTTGGTTTCGCCTTTTGCGGAGCCTTTTGTTAGACAACAACCAAAGAATTAAATTATTATGGCTTACAAGATCTCAGAATCAGAGTGCGTAGCATGCGGCACATGTATCGGTGAGTGCCCTGCAGGAGCAATTTCAGAGGGTGATGTTTACCACATCGATCCTAATCTTTGCCTTGATTGCGGTGCATGCGCAGGCGTTTGCCCTATGGGTGCAATCCATCCGGCTGACGAATAATCGCATTTCGAAATCCAATTACGGGGATGACATCACAGATGCCGTCCCCGTTTTCTTATTTTCCGCCCTGTTCTTTACAGGACGGAGCTCAGGCCGTCGGCGATGCGTTTCAGTCCTTCATCCAGAAGTTCGCGCGGACATGCCAGGTTGATTCGGATGAAGCCCTCTCCCGCTTCGCCGTACATTGAACCGGCATTGACACGGATATTGAACCGGTCTACGAGCATTGTCTCGATTTCGCGGGAGGCGAGTCCTGTCTTGCGGCAGTCACACCATGCGAGGTAGGTGCCTTCGAGTCGGGATATCGGCAAGATTGTGAACGGTGCCATTGCGGAAAAATTGCTCCCACCGGCTTTCGACGCCTCCCTCGGCGGCCTGATGGTCACTTTCTTCAGCAGCCCGGAGGCTCAACTTAAAGAAGCCGGTATAAGTGAGCGCGGCATCCAAGCCGTGGAATTTGCCCTAAAAAACGGACGTATCACCAATACCGATGTGCAAGAGATGTCCAAGGTCAGCAAGCCAACCGCAACACGGCTATTGACCTCTTTGTCAGATTATCTTGAACTCAAAGGTACGACTGGAAAGGGAACATACTACACCGTCAAAGGGCTCACAAAGGGCTCAAAATTCACTGAGTGAGTTGAGTGATAGGCGGTTGATATGATTTGTAAGTATTTGATTTTCTGAATATTCTCATATTATATCCTTCAAATCCAAAGGGCTCACAAAGGGCTCACGCCAGCATTGCTTTGTATTATTAAACACGCGGACTTGCCTTGAAGGAAATCCTCATGTACATCGGCCTTGCGGCATTAGGCGCTTTCGTTCTCTATCTGATAGTCAAATCTATTATAGAGAACATCAAACTAGCTCGATTCATTATATAGTGGAACTCACATTGTAATGATTTTATTTGTTTATTATTCGGAGTGTTGATATATTTGTAAATCGTTTGGCGAAAAAAGCCAAATGAAAAAAGACATACAGCGTTAGCTATTTGTTCGATCTTAATTGAAACGTAGGAAATTTCAATAGAATTTAGGGATCAAGAACAAGTACTGACGTCCGCGTAGCATTTTCGCGGGCGTTACTTGTTTCCCTAAAGGTTTCCTACGACCTCAATTAGAGCAAGTTTCGCTCGCGATTTTTGTGTGCCGTTTTTGAAAGACCCCTTATCATTAGATTGAAACCATTTTTATTAACATTTTAAACCAAATCAATTATGAAAAAAGCCATTTTGATGATTGCAACTATTCTTGTTGCAGCAAGTGCTTTCGCCCAGACGAAAGAAGACATCAACGCATCTGTTGAGAGGGCAAAAAAACTGTCCGAACTTTGCGCGAAATTCCCTAAGAAGGCATCAGGTGCCAGTGAGGTTGATGATTATGCCAATGCAGTACTTGCAGCAGCTCTGGCAGCTGTTGCCAATAGCGAGCAACTGGAGAACTTCTACTACAGAGTCATTGGTGAAACGAAAGATGGTGTAACCGATGTTACAATTGTGAAACCGTCTTTGGAGGACATTATGGACCTTTCCGCAACGATTGCCGCTGAGGGAATTGCAGTAGCAGATGCGACGAAGTTGGCCGAAGGTGCCGTTAAGAAGGTCAAAGAGACAAAGAACCCAATTCAGGCCGCAAAGTTGGCCCCGATGACCAAGTTCACAGCAGATGCCACTCCGATTCTTGCTGAGGAATCTGCCGCTCAGGCAAAGGCTATTGCTGCAATGGTTGAAACAGCCAAATCTGCCGCAAATCTATAGTAATGAATAGAGCTATCATCTTTCTACTATCCGTTCTTGCGTGTGGAGTTACCATCCACGCGCAAGAAGATAGTAGGACCGTTGTTGGTGTTGCGGCCTTTACTTGTGAAGGAAGCCAAAAATATGCTGTTCTCGTGACTGAAAATGTGGTTGAAATGCTTACAAATTCCCACCGTTTTAGGGTCGTTGATAGAACCAGCATAGATAAGGTACAAGCCGAGTTAGAATTACAAAAGAGTGAAGCATTTATTGACAGCAAGAATACGGCTGCTCAAGGCGTTGCTGTTGCTGCTGAAAAAATGATAACTGGGCATATTGCCAAGATTCCCGTCTATGCAATAAAGAATAGCAATGGAACCATCAAAGGTTACCAGGCAAGTGTGGCTTTCCAAATGAAGGTTGTTGATGTTGAGACGGGCCTCAGTACTGAAGCCACTAGTTTTCAAGGGAAAACCAGCGAATTAATGTTATCGCCTGAAAGTGCGGTTAACAACGCCATGGCATCTCTAAAGAATGAACTAGAGAATTATTTCAGGGTAAATTTCCCGTTGACTACTAAGATTGTTAAGATTCTTGATAGTAAGAATTCTGTAGCCACCAAAGTACTCTTGGCGGCAGGAATCAACCAAGGGGTGAAGGTTGGTGATAAGTTCAATGTCGAATACATTGAGTTATTGGCGGGGCAACCTTATCCGTCATCAATAGGAATCATTAAAGTCATTAAGGTCTCTGGGAATTATTTTTGCGAATGCGAGATTCCCAAGAAAATGGGTGCTGAATTACTCTCTCGTTTTTTAGCAAACGACAAAATGGATTGTAAACTTATAGTCAACTGATTATGAAAGAGTTGTTACCTCTCGCTTTACTGATAACCTATATCGTTTCTTGCTCACCGAAGGTATATCCGGTTCAATCATGTAATTTGGTTGCCGACCAGAATAATACCATTACGCTAAGGTCTTCGGGTTTTGGGAAACAAAAGGTGAAGTCATTAGACGCCGCTGAACGGTACGCACTGGAAACAATACTATTTAGGGGTGTCCCTGGTTCTCAATATTCGTCTCCTTTGGTTGGCATTAATGAAGAACAAGCGCGTCAAGCCAATCCGCGCTATTTTAAAGAGTTTTTTGAAAATGGACGGCACAAGAGTTTCATTGTGTCCTCTTTACCTGTTTCAGATTATTCTCGGACGAAGTATCAAGCATGGACTATCTCAGCAGACATAACCATTAATGTTGTTTCCTTGAGGAAGGATTTGGAACAACACGGAGTTATTAGGAGATTTGGTCTTTAATAATTATTGGGTATGAAAAAGACAATCTTAGCCGCACTTTTAGCAGTGGTCACCTTCAGTTCGGCATTTGCACAAGAGCCGGTGTCTGCCCCATCGGTTCAAACAGTACAACCTAAAATCATGGTAATACCATATACCAAAGAGGGCGAGGATATTAGGACCATTTTAGAATCCGATGTTAACAAACGTATAGTCCTCACGAAGATTAAAGAGGCTTTTGATTCGCGCGGATTCACCACAGTGGATTTTATCGCAAAATTAAAAGCGGCCAGCGATAACAATATTTTCACCTCGGACAACCAGACGGATCTTAAGGCGCAAATCGTGCAGATGTCTGGAGCCGATGTGTATGTAGAGGCCGAGGATGATGTGCTTTTGTCAAGTACAGGCAATTCCGTTAAAATCATTGTTACCGCCTACGAAATATCAACGGGTAACTCTCTTGCCAATAAAGTGGGGGAGAGTAATAAGTTCTATACTGATGATATCGGAAAACTTGCAAGCAAGGCAATTGAGAGTTGTGCCACCGATTTTCTCAATGTTATGCAGGAGAAATTTACCGATATCGTCAACAATGGTCGCTCGATTATTATAAACTTTGGGTTTGATGCCAATTCTGGCTATACCATGTCGTCTGATGTCGGCAATCAAGGGCTTCAATTATCTGACGAACTTGAGTTGTGGATGGAATCACATGCCTATAAAAACAATTACCATATCCAAGGCACGACTGATACTCAGATGATTTTTGATGATGTCCGTATCCCGCTTAAAGACCCCACAACAGGCAATAATTACAATGCGAACAAGTTTGCCTTGGAGATTTTTAAATTTATGCGCTCACTCGGGCTCACAATCAGTCGAGACATCAAAGGAAATACTATCTATATTACTATCAAATAGTCAGTTGTTATGAAACGATATATTGTCTCGGCTATATTGACCCTTTGCTATTTCACCGCTTTCTCACAGCCGACTACAAATGATGTATGCATAGGTGTAGTATGCCCGGAATCTTTGGAGTATTTCTCACAATCCGGATTGTCTCGTCTCACACAAAAAATGGAGCAGATTGCCACGAATAATGGAGTTGCTGCTTTTTATGCTGGGGCATTTGTTATGTTTCCCAAACTTGACGTCTACGATATACAGACAGTAGAAGGTGGAATGAAGGTCATCGAAACCCTTAAAATCGATTTGACAATCAATGTCCTTCAGATGGCTACAAAGACGATTATTGGAAGTATTCCTGTCGTTCTCTCTGGTAGTGGGTATAGTATCGAAGAAGCCACATCTAATGCTATTTCAAAAATCAATGCCCGAGATCCTAAGTATTCGTCTTTTATTTCCGACTGTAAGAAACGTATAATAGACTACGATGAGAAGAACT
>ERZ857629.2063-NODE-2063-length-19846-cov-25.849528_pt1 | contig 19846 bp, 18 predicted proteins | sample MGYA00519700_ERZ857629 | MGnify/ENA primary metagenome ERZ857629 (study PRJEB31778, sample SAMEA3449351) | human gut metagenome | biome: human gut; feature: human-associated habitat; material: faeces | place: United Kingdom | collected 2010/2012 ...
TGCATACCTGCCTACGCACATCAAATCCCTACGGGATTTTTTCAATCATTACTAACTTAGGGACAACTTGTGAATCATTTCTAAACTTTTTTTCATTTTTTTTGCACAAAACCCTTGAATTGTGCAATATTCTGATTATCTTTGCGATTGATAGTTAACTTATTTAATCCAAATTTTGGGTTTAACCATAAGAAAAACGTTACCAGTTAATTTATATTTAGGATATATAGGAATATGACGAAGGTAAAAGGGGTTCTGAAGAAAGATGGAAAAGAGCTTACCGCTCTTCGGAAATGTGTGGAAACCCAAATAGGACATTCTATAAAAAACTCATCCGATTTTGCGGAATTGTCGGACACCATACAAAATGAAATCCGCGAATACGTTTCGGTGAACACGCTGAAGCGCATTTGGAATTATATCAACGACGGTAATGTGCCAAGCAACTCCACATTATCAATCCTTTCACGCTATGTGGGCTTTAACGATTGGGAATCGTTTCTCACCAATCTCGACCGCACCGCCACTTCGCAGGAGTTTATCGGCGATGGCATTCGTTGCGATATGCTAAACGAGGACGACCGTGTGGAAGTGACTTGGACACCAAACCGTAAAATAGTGATTCGCTACACAGGCGAGAACTGTTTTGTGGTGGAGGAATCGGTCAATTCAAAATTGGCGGTGGGCGACACCTTCAGGTGTATGTGTATGTTTAATCAGCAGCCGCTGTTTCTCGACGAGCTCATTCACGAAGGTTTCGATAAGCCCATGAGCTACATTTGCGGCAAGAAAGGCGGCGTGAATGTGGCGCTTCTCCCCCCCCCCCCCCCCCCCCCCAATCAAGAAATTGGTTCGTAAACTTCTGTAAATCAATTAATAGTGACGATGATTATGAAGAACAGAGCGTATAAGATACTGATGTGTGTGGCATTCTTTGCCACCTTCGCAGTGGCTTGCACCGGCTCAAAACCGAGCGAGGCAACAGATGCGGAAATGTATGTGGACAACGAAGATGAGGAAGCCGCAGAGATTTCTGACGGCAAATTCCGCCCCGACACAGCCAAGATATTTTACGATGGCGCTTACGACGAAGGTAGCGCTTTTGTGGTGATTTCAAAGAAAGAACTTCGCCTGAATGTGTATGCCACCGTGAAGGGCGACACCACCTTGATAGCGCGCTATCCTGTGTGCCTGAGCCGAGTGAAAGGACAGAAAGAGAAAGAGGGCGATATGAAAACGCCTTCATGCACCATCGACAATCCGTTTACCATCACAGAAATTAAAGACGCCAGCACTTGGACCCACGATTTCGGCGATGGGCGTGGCGCGATACTCTCGTATGGCCATTGGTTTATGCGCCTTGCCACCCCACACAAGGGCATAGGTATTCATGGTAATACCGGCAACGAAGACAAAATGCCTGGCCGCGATAGCGAAGGCTGCATACGCCTCACCGACGCAGGCATCGACCACTTCAAGCAGCACTACGCAAAGAAGGGCATGAAGGTGATTATCAAAGCCGAAAACCAAGGTCGCTACCCCTTCGAAACCCCAGCCATCAAATCGCCAGGCAAGCCGATAGCATAAACGGAAACCAAGGGCGTATAAAATGCCAGATAATGCCTAAAATGCTATAGCATTAAGAGGCTGACTATCCCTCCCAGCGGAATGCTGGTGGGGATTATTTTTTGTGGAGGAGGTGGGAGATGGCGGTGTCGAGGATGGTGTCGTGGCCGGCTTGACGGTCGGCTTCGGTCATATCCACTTTGATGTCGGGGGCTACGCCAAATTCGGTGATATTGCCTTCAGCGTCGCGAATTACCGCCGCCGAGAAGCGCACGCTCCAGCCGTTGGGCAGTTCGCTGGTGAATGGCAAACCGCAACCGCCGCCAGTGGTGTCGCCGATGATGGTGACATTGGGGAGTTGCTTCATGATCGACACGAAATTGTTGGTGGCACTGAAACTTCCACGGTTGCAAAGCACCACGATAGGCTTATTGTAGTGCTGACGGCCCTTCGCCGGGCTAAAATCATAGTTATAAGGTTTGGAAAACGCATCGTGGGCAGGGCCAGTCTTGTGGCTGATGCTTCCCACCGTCATTTTCTCGTTGATGAATCTGCCCACCAGTTTTTCCACATTGGTGAGGAAACCGCCGCCATTGCTGCGCACATCGATAATCAGTCCGTCGCTACTTGCCAAATAGGCTAAAATGGCATCGAGGTTGCCCTCGCCGATGCCGTTAGAAAAATCGCCGTAGTACATATAGCCGATGTTGCTGCTCAAAATCTGGTATTTGATACCGCTTGTGCGCTTGTATTCGAAGTTGAGGTAATGCTCATCGATGAGGCGTTCGTCGTAATTGATAGGGTATTTTTCCCAAATCCAGTATCTCGACACATCGCTTGCATTGATTAGATTGGTGTGACCGTCTTTCAGTTCCTTCAGCATATCGCTGCAGAGGTTGAAGAGTTCGCCGCTGTTGATGCCCTTAGTGATTTTCGCGCGGTATTGCTTGCCCACAGCGTCCCAATCCACATTCTTGTACTCAAAGAAAGTGTAATGCTCATCGAGAATGGTCCATAACGCATCGAAATTGCCTTCGGCATCGTTGCTGAAAGTCTGTTCGCTGCATGCCGAACCGAGGCACGCCATCACCGAGAGTATGAATATGTGAAACCACTTTTTCATTATTTCCTTTTCTTAGTGCTCATCAAATTGCAACCGATGCCAATCACCAGACTGTGGCTGAAGGCACGCGTAGTGATGTGGCACACATTCGACGACTCAACACGGTTTCGGTAGCCGATACGCAGCACCGTGTTGGCTCCGATAGCATAGTCGGCATAGAGATAGTTGGTGAGGTCGAAGCGATTGCCCCACCAGCCGAAATGCGCCAAATTCTTGCGGTTGCCCACATATATCTCATAATACGCCTCATCGTATTCGGGCGAGAAGAACGCACCCACCACAGGGAGCGACATTTCGTAATTCAGCGTGATGGCACGTTTCCAAAGCGTGGTGGAATACGACGCCATGGCATTCACGCCGGCAGCCACATTGATACGAGCCGACACCACATTGTTGCTATTATTTGTGTTGTAAAGCACGCCGCCACGGAATTGCGCCATCGGACCCACCATCACGGCAAACTTTTGCCACGGCACATTGCTCCAACTGCGCATACCAGCCCACTTGAAATCAGCCAGCAGCGCGTGCATGGTGTGGTTGCCGGCAGGATTGTGGGTGAGTTCGTAGTCAACGCCACCCTCCATGATTCGGCACCAGCGCGAGGCGTGGTTGCGGCACATATTGGCGTATGCCACACGGTAGTGCGGACCATCGTAGGCGATGGGCGAAACGTAGGTGTCGCGCTGCGATCCATAGCCAGCATCGAGGGTAAACATACTGGTGGTCACCTTCGTGGAATCGGCAGAAATGGTGGCTTGTGCGCTTGCATGGCTCACGCACAGCCAAATAGTAAGCATTGATATGTATGCCGAAAGTTTATTCATCGCCTTCGCCGAAGAGGCGGGTTTGTCCTGTCAGTTGGTCGCGCACCTCCTGCTGGTTGATAGCGTCGGAGAGCGTGGCATCGGTGTCGGTGTTGTCCATCTCAGCCACGGTGGCAGCGGACTGATCTTCTTCCTCCGGCACTTCGCGAGGCTCGATTTCAGTCACCGAGTCGATGGTGAAATTGCTCACACGCTTACCCTTAGCCTTGAAACTCTTCACGCCAATGTATTCGTCGGCATCAATCACAAGATTTTCGCGGAAAGCGTCGCCACCGCCAAATTTCACATCGAAGCGAGGGAACTTCTCGTCGGTGAGCGTGAGCAGTTTGGAATCGGGGTTGCCGCCAATCATACTCTGCTTGTTGTTCTTGTCTTCGAGCGTGCATCGCTTAATGTAGAGGAAGCCCTGGTCGGCATCATCGACGATAGCCGTCCACACCTTGCCCTCCACATACTTCTCGATGCGGAGAATGCCGTCTTCATAGTGGTTGGTGGCTTCGCTGGTGGTGGTGTAGAAGTCGCCATTTTTCATAATCACGAGAATACGGTCATCGCCACTGAACTTGCCAAGCGAGAAACCGTGGTTCTCGTAGTTGAGGCGAAGCACATCGGGGTCGAACCACACTTCACGGTCGCCGAGGGTTGACACACCATGCTCCTTGAGCGAAATGCGGTGTACCTCGTTTTTGGTCACGAGATTGCCACGGGTGAGTTTGCCCTTAATGCCGAGTTCGGCGAGGTCGATGTCGAATTGCAGCACCTTCAGGCGTGGCTTAGGCTTGAGCGTGATGCGAAGCACCTCTGCCTCACCGTTAGGATTGGCGGTGAACCACATCACCTTGCTGCCCGGCTTGCCTTGCGTGAGGTCGTATTCGCGGTCGCGGGTCACGCCCGTAACGGCAAATCGCTTCATATACACGATGCCGCCACGTCCGTCTTGATAGAGCACATTGTAGATGGTGCGCGTGTCGTTGCGCTTAAACACATTCAGGTAAATCACATTCTTACCCACATATATCTTCTCGCTCACCTTAATTACCTTAAACTTACCATCTTTGTAGAAAATGATAATGTCGTCGATGTCGGAGCAGTTGCACACAAATTCGTCCTTCTTCAGAGCGGTGCCGATAAAGCCGTCGGCACGGTTGATGTAGAGTTTTTCGTTAGCCTCAGCCACCTTCGAAGCCACGATGGTGTCGAAGTCGCGAATGATGGTGCGGCGTGGGAACTGGTGGCCGTATTTCTTTTTCAGCCCCTCAAACCACTTGATGGTGTGTTCCACCAAGTGAGCGAGCTTGTTGTCGATGTCGGCAATGCGCTCGTTGAGAGTGGCGATGTAATTGTTTGCCTTGTCGATGTTGAACTTCAAGATGCGCCCCATCTTGATTTCGAGCAGGCGGAGAATGTCGTCGCGAGTGATGTCGCGCACAAATTGTGCCTTGAATGGGTCGAGACGCTTGTCGATGTGAGCCACGGCAGCGTCGAGGTCCTTCGCCTGTTCGTAGCCACGATCCTTATAGATGCGCTCCTCGATGAAGATTTTTTCGAGCGAGGCGTAAAGCAGCGATTCGAGAGCGTCGGCACGCTGATACTCCAAATCCGCTTTCAGGATTTGCTTGGTGCGGTCCACGCTGTAGCGCAGCAGTTCGCTCACGTTTAGGAACTGAGGCTTCTCGTCCTTAATCACACAGCAGCAAGGCGAAATGCTGGTTTCGCAGTCGCTGAACGCGTAGAGCGCGTCGATAGCCTTGTCGCTCGACGTGCCAGGCTGCAGTGTGACAATGATTTCGGCTGTGGAGGCAGTGTTGTCTTCCACCTTTTTGATTTTGATTTTACCCTTTTCGGCCGCTTTCAGGATTGATTCAATCACAGAGGCAGTGGTCTTGCCGTAAGGCACGTCCTTCACCAGCAGCGTTTTATTGTCGATTTTCTCAATCTTGGTGCGCACACGCACATTGCCGCCACGCTCACCGTCCTTATAGTTGTTCACGTCGATGTAGCCGCCGGTAGGGAAGTCGGGATAGAGGTGAAATTCCTCGCCACGGAGATAACTGACAGCCGCATCGATGATTTCGCAGAAGTTGTGAGGCAGAATTTTACACGACAAGCCCACGGCAATACCCTCGGCACCTTGCGCAAGGAGCAAAGGGAACTTGGCAGGGAGCGTGATAGGCTCCTGGTTGGTGCCATCGTAACTCCAAGTCCACTCGGTGACCTTGTTGTCGAACACCACTTCAAGGGCAAACTCCGACAGGCGCGCCTCGATGTAACGGCCAGCCGCAGCACCGTCGCCAGTGAGAATGTTACCCCAGTTACCTTGCGTATCTACCAGCAGCCCCTTCTGACCGATAGCCACCAGAGCCGAATAGATGGAGGCATCGCCGTGTGGGTGATAGTGCATGGTGTCGCCCACGATACCAGCCACCTTAGCGTAGTGCCCGTTGTCGCTCTTTTTCATCACGTGCATGATGCGGCGTTGCACAGGTTTCAAGCCATCTTCGATGTGTGGCACCGCACGCTCCAAAATCACATAACTGGCGTAGTCGAGAAACCAATTCTCGTACATGCCAGAGAGTTGCAATTTCTTGTCTTTGGGCAATTTGTAGGAAGAATGGGCAGAAGTAGTGCCGTCGTCTGAGGTCACTTCTTCGGCTTGCACATCTTCCACCGGAGCATCGGATGCTTGGGTATCGTTCATTTCGCCCTCAGGGTTAGTGGCCTGTGGTTGTTCGTTCAATTCTTCGGGTGTCTTCTCGTTGTCGTTGTTCATATTTTGTGGGTAAAATCTGCGTAATTTAGCAATTAACCTACAAATTTAACAAAAAATCTTGATTACAGCCCCCTTTCTTCTTCTTTTTATTAATGTGGAACGCGGCTTTAACCCAGATTCGGCCTGGATTGAAGTGGTGAAAAGTGAGAAAATGAACAAAAAAATGGCGTATTTGTTTGTTGATTAATATAAAATGACTATTTTTGCAATGATAATTAGAGGATAGATGAATAGTGTAGATATGTGAAGTGAGAAAAGCACTTTAATTGAATCTGTAAAGCCATTATTTACTTTCCCTAAAAATTTTTGTTAAACATTTTCTAAAAACTAAATGACAATGAAAAAAGTTATTTTGATGCTTGCGTTTGCTGCCTCATTGATGGTAGTGAGCTGCGGTAAAGGTGACGGTAAAGCTGCTGGTAGCGATTCTGCTGCCGCTGTAGAACAAACTGCTGATGATGCTGCTGAAGCTCTTCCAACAGAACCATTCACACTCAAAATTAGAGGTGTGAGCGGTGGTGAATGGGACAACTTCAAACCATGCCTTGGTGAAGCAAAATTCACTTTGGGTGCTGAAGAAGGCGACATGGTGAACGTGGAAGTGATGGTTCCTTTCGAATCAAGAAATGCGCGCGCGGTGAAGGGTGTAGAATCGGCTAACTACCAAATCTATTACTCTGGTGAAGACAACAAAAACATTTACTGCGATCCAATGCTTGAACTCGACAAGGCAGAAATCCCTGCTGTAGTGGAATTTGTTAACGCTGGTAAGACTGGCGAGGAAAAAGATTTCAAATATGTGGGTAAGTTGAAGAAGGCTGATGTGCTTGCTATGATTAAGGATGGCGAGATGGGTGCATTGGTTAAGAACTTCAAGTTCCAGGAATAATCCTAAATTTTCTGATTTAAAGACAATGATTGTTTGATATAATGATTGCTGCCCGCTTGGCGGGTGGCAATCTTTTTTTGCCTTTTTTGGGTGGAGGGGGATTTTGGGTGGGGGATTTTGTGGAGCACTCGGAGCACTCGGAGCAGCTCGGAGCACTCGGATTTTTTTTGAGGGGATTTTTTTTGGTGGGGATTCTTTTTTTTGGGGGTGGTGGGGTGCGTTTTGGATTGTAAGTGTTGGAAAAAAATAAAAAATGATTAATATTTTGCATATTTTTGTTACAATTTGGGAAAAATGCGTATCTTTGCACTATAAAATTTTATACACTATAAAAATATTAAATGTTATCAGAGAACTAATTAGTTATAAATTAGTATTTTGAAAAAACTATTACTAAGCAGACTATGGCTAACGCAAAATTAGACACATTAGATTACAAGATTTTAAAGATGCTTTCGATTGACGCAAGAAAGCCTTATCTTGAAGTGGCTCGCGCCTGTGGCGTGAGTGGCGCCGCTATTCATCAGCGTATTCAGAAACTATATAGCATGGGTGTGGTGAGAGGTTCGATTACATTGATTGACCCATCATCGGTAGGATTCGACACTTGTGCTTATGTGGGTATTTTCCTGAACGACTCATCGAAGTACGACAAGGTGATTGCACACCTCAAGGAAATGCCTGAAGTGGTGGAATGCTATATCACAACCGGCAAGTACGACATGTTTGTGAAGCTTTACGCAAAGAATAACGACCATTTGCTCCACTTAATTCACGACAAGTTCCTGACTATGGGTCTTGGCAGAACCGAAACACTGATAACTTTCAAGGAAGTGTTTAAACGCCAAATTCCTGTAGAAGACTAAGAAACTCTTCATTTTTTTATTTGGACAACCTTTCCTCGCCCAGGTTTCGCATTTTCTCTGTTGTGGCTTGCCCATGATGAGACAGGCGTGACCTGAGTGAGGATTTTTATTTATTAAACTATGAACGATAAGGCACATATTCTTCTCGATGCTATCAGTATAGCTCGTGGAGCAGGACAAATTCAGATGGCGAATTTCCGTAGCGCCACGCTGAAAGTGGAAACTAAAGACAATGAGTACGACTTGGTGACGGCAGCCGATAAGGCTTGCGAGGCATTTGTGGCAAGCAAGGTGCATGAATTGTATCCCACACATTCGGTGTTGAGCGAGGAATCGGGCGACGACGATGTGAAAAGCGATTGGCAATGGGTGGTTGATCCAGTGGACGGCACCACCAACTTTAAGTCGGGACTGCCTTATTTCACCATTTCGATTGGTATTCGCTACCGTGGCGAAACGGTGATAGGGGTGGTGTATGCGCCACGCCTCGACGAACTGTTCACCGCCGTGAAGGGCGAGGGCGCGATGCTCAATGGCGAACCCATTAAATGCTCGGCTTGCACCTCGATTTCGCAGGCTGTGGTTTGCACAGGATTTCCTTACGACAAGGCGGAAAATGCCGATAACAACATTGCCGAATCGGTGCGCATGATTCCAAAGGTGCGTGGTTACCGCCGTTTGGGCTCGGCATCGCTCGACATTTGCTACACAGCGGCTGGCATTCTCGACGCCTTTTGGGAACTGAATTTGCACATTTGGGACGTGTGTGCGGCATATTTGATAGCCACCGAGGCAGGGTGTGAGATTCACCGCCTGCGCACCGACCGTGCCGAATCAGTGCTGATTTCGCCCAAGGCACTCACTCAGCCTATGCTTGATGTGCTGCTGCCCTCAACAATATAACGGTTTACACACAAACGCTTTATGAAGAGGGGATATTCCCTTGGTGTGTTAATAATGCAATTAGCAAAGTATCAAAGCATTAGAAACATGCCAAAGGCATGTCCCTACGTTATATAGGATTGTTTTTTGATATAACTTTCTTTATTTTGGTGCTTCGTTGACAGGTGATGGCATTTTGGAGAGCGCGCGGAAGTAGCGGACCATGATGGGGAGGGTGATGGCTGCCGAAATCGCATCGGCGAAGGTTTGACACACCTCCACACCGAAAATGCCACAATAGATGGGCAGCACGATGATGAGTGGAATGAAACACAAGCCATTTCGCAGTGCCGCTACCACATTGGCGGAGATTGCCCAACCGCTCGTTTGCAGTGCCATGTTGCTCATGATGATGAAGGCGGTGAGCGGCCAAGTGATGATTTGCCATCGCAGCGCCGCGGCACCCACTTCCACCACGGCGGGGTCGTGGCGCATGAGGTCGATTACCTCTTCGGCAAAGTAGAAGCCTGCCACACAGCACACCACCAGGAACATAAGGCAGAGTTTGATGGCGTAGAAATATCCTTTGCGCACACGCTTAAAGAGGCGTGCGCCGAAGTTGAATCCGCAAAATGGCTGGAATCCTTGACCAATGCCAATCACCACCGAGAACACCACAAAACTCACACGCCCCACAATGCTCATGCCGGCAATGGCAGAGTCGCCAAACGAGGCTGCCGCCAAATTGAGCAACATGGTGGAAACGCTTGCCAAACCTTGGCGCGAGAGCGATGGCGTGCCGCCTTTCAGCATCTCCGTCATGTAGTGCTTGTTGAGGGTGATGAGTTTCAGCTTGAGGCGCAGATTTCCGCCCCTTATCGCCAACACGTACAATACGATAAAGCCGACCAACTCGCTGAGAATGGTGCCGATAGCCGTGCCGGCGATGCCCATTCCGAAGGTGAATGTGAACAGCGGCACCAGTGCCACGTTGAGCACCGCGCCCGTCATCATACCCACCATGGCAGAGACGGCGTTGCCCTGAAATCGCATTTGATTGTTGAGCGTCATGGTGGCGGTAACGATAGGCGTGCCGAGCAGCATAATGCCTAAATACGTTTTGGTGTAGGGGAGAATGGTGGGCGTGGAGCCGAATGCCATGGAAAGCGGTTCGAGAAACAGCAATGCCACGATAGCCAAAGCCACACCTGTGATGATTGACAAATAAAACGAAGTGCTTGCCATTCGTTCGGCCTCGTTGCGGCGTTTGGCTCCGAGTTGGCGCGAAATGAAGGTGCCAGAGCCTTGCCCGAAGAAGAAACCGATGGCTTGCACAATAGCCATAGCTGGGAACGCCACGCCCACAGCGGCGGTGGCTTGCGTATTGATTTGCCCCACATAGTAGGCATCCACGAGGTTGTAGATACTCGTGACAAGCATACCGGCGATAGTGGGAATAGCCATGCGAGAAATCACCTTTCCCACATTGCCACGCGTGAGGAATATGTAGTTGTCTTTGTTTGTCATTATCTGAGTAGAATCATTACGCCACTGATGGCGAGATAAATATACACTAAAGTGCGCAGCAGATTGATGGATATTCGGCGGAATACCAGTGCGCCAATCACATTGCCGATAATCACCCCACCTATGCCGTAAAGGAAACCGTAGCCCACGGCAGGTGTGACGAAGCCGTTGTAGGCACGCACCATCGCCATGCCTATGTTGCCGATCAGGAAGTAGGTTTGCACGGTGGCCATATAATGGTTTTTATCGGTTTCGGAAGCGAGGAAATAGAGCACCGCCGGTGGACCTTGCATGGCGAAAAGTCCGCCCATGATGCCACTGAGCGAACCAGCCGCCACTTGTGTGGAGCGCGAGGGCTTGAGGTGGATATGCCCGTTGATAAACAGGAAATAGATGCTCGCAAAAATGAGCACGCAGCCCAAAATGGTGTTGAGCACCGTGTCGTGAATCTGTGTGAGGGCGAAAATGCAGATGGCTGAAAATGCCATGAATGCCACGAGAATGAGCCAAAGGTGATTCCAGCGGATATGGCGCCACATCCTCACTGCCACTATCAGCGAGGTGCAAAGCGCCAAGATTCCAGATAGGGCAGTGGCTTCGCCGTAGCTGGGCATGAGCGCCGTGAGCCACGTCATGATGAAGATGCCGAATCCGAAGCCCGTGACACGCTGCACGAAGCTCGCTCCGATACAAAGCAGTAGTAAATATAGATGCGCGTCCATGTTTTCAGTTCTGTGTTGAGAGGTTTTTTTAAAATCGGTTACTCGTTGCCGTCTTCCTCGTTGAGGGTTTTGAGCGCCACTTTTGCAGATTTGTGCTGCTGATTGGCTGCTTTCTCATACCAGTATCTTGCCAGTTTGTGGCTTTTCTTGATGCCGAATCCGAAGTGGTAGCAAACGCCTAACTTGTATTCAGCCTCCGCATAGCCCTTCTCGGCTGCTTTTTTCCACCATTCAATGGCTTTGTCGAGGTCTTTTTCCACTTGGTCGCCTTTCATGTATTCCACACCCAGCATAGTTTGTGCCACCGAATCGCCTTTCTCGGCTTTCTGCCTCAATTCCTCGATGTTTGGCTTCGGGGCTTCGTGTTCGCCACTTCGTGGTGTGGCAGAGGCGGTGGCGGTGCTTTGTGGTTTTTGGCGATGCGTTTTGCGCCGGCGCTTTGTGGTGGTTTTGCGTTGCGTGGTGGTGTCGGGTTTGGTGGGCATGGCTTCCACGCTCACGCCTTCAATTTCAGCCACGGTTTTCTGCGTGCTGCGGCAACTGCCCAGCACCAGCATCAACGATGATATGATAAAAATGAGTAATCGCATAAATAATGTATACAATATACAAAATTACTGCTTTTATCCTTAGTAATCAAACGCAGTGTGGAAAAAGCAACGGAATGTTGCCGCCATTGGGTGAGGCGGGCAACATTCCGTTGGGAATATGCTTATTGAGGAATGTGTCAAGTGCATTGATTCATTGCTGTTTGTATCGAAACATGCCGAAGGCATGTCCCTACGTTATGATGCAAATTTGACACACACTCGTGTGGAGATTAATCTTCTTTCTTTGCTTTGAGGCAAGAGTAGATGAGGAAGCCGATAAGGGCGAGGTAGATGACCACAGCCAAAGCGCTTGTCACTCCATCGCTCAATGTGCACTTGTAAGAGAAGCCAGAGAGAGTCATACCTGCACTCACCACACCCATCAATGCGCCACCTGCGATGAAACCGCTGGCGAGCAAGGTGCCTTTTTCTTGACGAGCCTTGTTGAGTTTCTCGTCTTTGCTGCGAGAGCCTACAAACCAACTGATAGCGCCACCCACGAGCAATGGAGCGTTGAGGTGGAATGGAATGAACATACCCAAAGAGAATGCCAAAGCAGGCACACCGAGCCAGTTGAGCAAGCAAGCGAACACCGCACCCACAGAGTAGAGAATCCATGGAGTGTCGCCACCCATCATCAGAGGGTCGATCACGGCAGCCATTGCGTTGGCTTGTGGAGCAGCCATCACGTCGGGGTTGGTGAAGCCGTAAGCCTTGTTGAGCAGGAGAATCACACCACCCACGGTAGCGGCCGACACCAGAGTGCCCACTGCTTTCCAAGTTTGCTGCTTAGCAGGAGTAGATCCCAACCAGTAGCCAATCTTCATATCGGTAACCATACCGCCAGCCATAGAGAGCGCGGTGCAAACCACACCACCAATCACCATTGAAGCGATGATGCCTTGAGTGCCGCTTAAGCCGATAGCCACGAAAATGGTGCTTGCCACGATAAGGGTCATCAAAGTCATGCCCGATACAGGGTTGCTGCCCACGATAGCGATAGCGTTGGCTGCCACGGTGGTGAACAGGAAGGCGATAACCACTACCACGAAGAATGCCACGATGGCTTGTGTGAGGTTGCCGATCACGCCAATCCAGAAGAACACGAAAGTGACGATAAGCGCAGCGGTGAGTGCAAACACGAGAAGCTTCATTGAAATGTCTTTCTGTGTGCGCACGGGCTTTTCTTCGTCGCCCTTCTTGCTGAACGACTTGCCAGCCAAACCTACGGCGCTCTTGATTACGCCCCACGACTTGATAATGCCAATCACACCACTCATGGCGATACCGCCGATACCGATAGAGCGAGCGTAATCCTTGAAGATGGCATCGGGAGCCATTTCTGCCATTTCTGGAACCATAGAGCCGAGCAGAGGAACGATGCACCACCAAATGAAAGCGCTACCAGCGAAAATGATGAATGCGTAGCGCAAGCCCACGATGTAGCCCAGACCGAGCACAGCCGAGCCGGTGTTGATGCTGAACATCATCTTGGTGTTGTGGGTGAAAGTTTGGAGCGCAGGGATAGCCTGTGTGCTGAGCACTTCTTTCCACCAGTGGAAAGTGTTGAGGAAGAAGTCGTACAGACCGCCCACCAAACCTGCCATCAGCAATGGCTCGGCTTGGCTGCCGCCCTTCTGACCGCTGATAAGCACCTGTGTGGTGGCTGTGGCTTCAGGGAATGGGAATTTGCCGTGCATGTCCTTTACGAAATACTTACGGAAAGGAATGAAGAATAGAATGCCGAGCAAACCGCCGAGGAGTGAACTGAGGAACACTTCAAGGAAATCGACGGTGATTTCGGGATACTTTTTCTGCAAGATGTAGAGCGCTGGCAAAGTGAAGATGGCACCAGCCACCACGATACCCGACGCAGCACCGATTGACTGGATAATCACGTTTTCGCCGAGCGAGTTTTTGCGTTTGGTCACGCCAGCAATACCTGCTGCGATGATAGCAATAGGAATTGCTGCTTCAAACACTTGTCCCACTTTCAACCCAAGGTAGGCTGCGGCGGCACTGAAAATAACTGCCATAATCAAACCCATCGACACAGAGTAGCCAGTGGCTTCGGGGTACGTCTTGTCAGGACGCATGGGGGGAACGTATTCCTCTCCCGGTTTGAGTTCGGTGAATGCGTTTTCGGGCAAGTTCATGCTTTCTTGCACTTCGTCATTCAAAACATTAGTTGAATCGTCTTTCATTAATTTACTATGTTTTTATTTGTGAGTAATCAATTATGCGAAGTTACATAAAATCTCCCGAAAAACTGACCAAATTATCAGTAAAAAGCACAAATTCCTCAAAAGAAGTGAAGAAAAAGGGTGGGAGAAGTTAAGGAGTTAAGAAGTTAAAGAAGTTAAGACGATAGTTTTGCCTTTTGTTAATTTGCTTGGTGGTGGGAGAAGTTAAGGAGTTAAGAAGTTAAAGAAGTTAAGACGATAGTTTTTTCTTCTGTTAATTTGCTTGGTGGGGGGAGAAGTTAAGGAGTTAAGAAGTTAAAGAAGTTAAGACGATAGTTTTGGCTTCTGTTAATTTGCTTGGTGGGGGGAGAAAGAGGAGTTAAGAAGTTAAAGGAGTTAAGACGATAGTTTTTTCTTCTGTTAATTCTCTGTATAATGTGTTCACTCTAAAAAAAAGTGAAGGCTAAAAAGCATCACGTTTTTTTAGCCTTCACTAACGAATGAGGAATTAATTGTTGTATGACGGTGATATTGTTCTACTTGACGAATTTAGTGGCAGATGTACTGCCGTCGGTGTATGTTGTAACCATAATGTTGATGCCATCAAATGGAGTGGCGTGTGCCACGCCTGTAGGGCTGTAATAGATTACGTTTTCCACCTGCTTGTTGGCGCTGATGGTGTCCACTCCTGTAACCACACCCTTGGCAGGATAGTCGAGGTCGAAGAAGAATTGTCCCATTACAGGGGCTCCAGTGGCGTCGGTGCCAATTTTGTAGGTGTAGCACACCGATTTTGGGGCAGTTGAAGAATCGTCGCAGTCGGCATTGGCGGCGCACCCTGCTTTCAATATGAATACGCAACCTTGCACATTGAGCGAGAATGTTTTAAAGATTTCAGGGTCAATAGCATCTTGGTTTGTGACCTTGTTGTCAGAAATCATGCACAATTTGTCTTCTGCATTATTGGTGTGCGTGCTTATGCCATATTTTTCGAAAGTGTCTTCAGATTTGGCGGTAGTGAACGAAATCACCTTGCCGTCGTCGAATCCATCATCGGCAAGGGTGTTGTCGAGATTGATTCGCTTTTTGCTCCAGTTTTCTTTGTGCAAATAGTAGGTGTCGTCCACGTATTTGTCGTATGACACGATGTCGTAGTACCCTTTTTTCTTCGAAAGCACGGGTTCGTCGGCTGTTCCTGTCCATTTTGTGCGCAGATAGTAAACATAGTAGTATTTTTTGTTGCCACTGTTGTACCATTTTGCGAGGTCGGCTTGAATGTGTCGATAGTTGTTGCTCACGTCAACGTAAGGCTTGAGTATGCCCCCACGGGCTTTAGAGTTAGAAGTCACTTCTCGGCAGAATTGCAAGTCTTTGTATTCGTCAGAAATCTGCTGTCCGAGTTTTCCTGAAGGAATGTTTAGCGAGGAGATGTGCATGTTTTGCACATGTAAGTCGCGCAATTCAACGCATCCGCTCAGGTCGAGTTTGTGCAGCCAGTTGCCTTTTGGCAATTGGCGTGCTCCCCAAATTGAATTGTGAAACCATAAAGATTGGAGTTTGGTGTGCTTGCTCAAATCCAGTTCGTCGGTGTAGGTGCTAAAGGCGTGTAGGAAAGCCAAGTTGGGGAAATTGTCAATAAGGCTCTGCATCGAGTATTTTTTGTCAAACCCATACATCGTGTCGAAAATAGCAAGTTCGAAAAGTTTTTCATTTCTGTTGGCGTCGATGCCCATCAGATTGAAGTTGTGCGCCATCTCAAGCCGTTCCAGATTAGGGTATGGAGTGATGTCGAAATGGCTGAAATTGTTGTTGTTCAAGTTCAAGTATTTGAGTTTGGATAGTTTGTCGATACCAGTGGTTCCCACTTCTTTCAATTTGCCGTAGTCGAGGTCGAGATATTCAAGTTGAGTGTTGTATTGGAGATCGATGTTTCTTTCTGTAATTGGCGAGAATCTTCCCAAGTAGGCATTATCGTCGCCAGCAATGTTGCGGTTGAATTCAAGTCTTTTCAGATTGGTGAAATATTCGATTCCTTTGAGGTTGATAACCCCTGCGAAGGTTTTCTTAGTGGCATCGGTTTCAAGTGCCCCATAGTCGCCATAGTTGCCTAAATTGTTCAGTTCGGTGATGGCTTCGCAGTCGATAACGATGTGCTCGTTGCTGCCGCCGTGTGCTCGTCCGAAGTCGGCATAGTTTTTCGTCAATGTGGCTTTCCCTATTATTTTATGGGTGACCTCATCGTAAACCTTTGCGAAATTTTCAATCAGGTATTTTTCGAAATAAGCGTCTGTAACCCTCTTGTCTTTAGTCAGCACAGAAGTCCACTGATTGTCGGGTATTAATTTCCATTTTTGAGCATCAGAGTTGTTTTTGGTGTAGAGATGCACGTTCACGCCATTCTTGAATTTGTCAGAACTTGTGGCACCATCTATGTCAAGTGCCAGGTTCTCGTTGAGTTTTGACACGATTTGGAATGATCCGTCATCGTTTTTGAGGATTTTCCATTGTTGTGCGTCGCTCCCGTTCCATTCGTAAATTTGAACGTTGGTGCCAGGGTTTGCCTGAGCATTCGTCACATCGAGCACTTTGTCGTTTCTTTTGATTCTGTAATAGCCCCCACCTGTAGGGTAAAGTTCAAAGGTTTGGTTAGATTTCCAAATTTGTACATTGGCATTGTTGTCTTTGCTGTCGCCGTTAATGTCTAATCAATAGGAGGTGTTGGCAAAGCAGAGTATTCTATATGTGCCTTGTAGGTCAGGGGAGGATAGTTCGAGCAACTTCTTGCCATTCAGTTCGCCATCTGAGGGCACAAGATAAGTGCGCTTTGCTGCGTCGGCTTCCGTGTAAGTGTCGGCACTTGCAGAGAAAGTAGCGGCAAGGACAATACCGATTGCCACTATTAGTTTGAGTTTGAAAATGTTTTTCATACCTTTATGAGAAAATGTTTAAGGACTGGAACTTTAAAGCACTCGGCTTGAAAAATACCAGTTCTGGTGAAAAATGATGTTAATAGCCTTTGTTAATTATTTTTTTGCAAATATATGAAAAATTATGCATAAGTATTACTGTTTTTGGGAAAAAATATGGTGAGTTTATACGAAATTACCCTGAACAGAGTGGCTCAAACAATAAAACCACCGCAACGAGCGTTATAATTGTACAAAGTTATAAAGAAAAAGCCACCGTCATAGTGCCAAACTGGCGGTGACTTTGGTTAGACTCATGACCTTGTTGCCGCAAGGTTGGAGTGTGATAATACCTTCAAAGCGAGTTATTTAAGTTGATTTGGGTGTCCATCCGTGTTGTATGATGCCCAATCAATAACTTGTGATACCATAATGGCATCATCCTTATCAATATAATTCTGAAAATGATTACATACCGTTTCTGCAGTTATAGTATCTTGAAGTTTGAAGCACCAAGTAGATTCAAGAATGCGAACTGCATTGAGTTTATTCAACTCGTCATATAAAGTCTTGTAATCTCTACGATTACGTAAATCATATGTTAAAAAGAACAATTTCATATAGGTTTCATTTTTGTATTAGACACGTTAACTGCCCTTGGTGACGGAGAGGTACTCCGCCATCTTAATCAACAGGAAGATTGGTTGAAAACTGCCGTTATATCCTCAACAGACTTTAAGCATAACGGAATGCCGATGGCACTATATAATGTATGGCAATTTTCGTGCCAATCCCACTATGACAAAAACGATTGTTAACAAAAATATGATTATTTGCGATATGACATTTTGTTATAATCTTGGTCCCTTCTAATAGTACTGCAAAGATGAGCTGATTTTATTGCTAGTACAATAGCCTAAATGATTTATTTATACAAGGTTAATAAAATTAGTTAGAAAAGAAGATATATGAGCACAGCAATCTATTTTAGATGTAAATGCGCTTTATTAGCGCACCGTACATATCTCCACGTTCAGTGTGGAACCAACCTTTCCACACTATGACTTCGTAACAAAGGCAAACCAAAGGGACGGTTCTTTTGGTTTGTATATGCCAAAGGCATACCAAAAGAACCGTCCCTTTGGTTTGTGTGGTTTGAAGCAGGGGCTTAAATCAGCCACACCACTTCCCTAACGCCACCCTCTTACGAGGGCCTTCCACATTGCCCCAAGGATAAAAACCGCTCGCCTTCGGCGAAAAACCCCTGATGATAAAATATTATTATGGTAGGGGCGTGATATTTTATGTCTGCTCGTAATTGTGGTAATATATTGAAAATTAACCGTTTGGGGCGGACGCGAAGTATCGCGTGCATACCATGCAAAATTTTTGGATATAAAAACATCCGACTTAATCTTAAATCGGATGTTTTGTAGTATCTATTTTTTTGCGATGGTGTGTGGGGGGGAGGTTATTCTTCGGGGGCGAACATTGGGTCCCAAGCTGGGAGCTTGATTGGCTTTTGCTTGAGGAGTTTCGCTACGCTCTCAGGCACGTATTTCTTGTTGAGCACGAAGCGGAACATGTATTCGTTGAACCATTCGTCGGTCATGATGTAGTTGCCCTTGAAGCCGTTTTCTTTGCCCCAGCTGTTTTCCACCATCCACTTTGTGGGTTTTGAGGTGGCTTTGTCGATGTCAACTGCGATGAGCGTCATAGCGTGGCTCGATGCGCTGGCGTGGGTGATGATGCGCTCTTTCTTGTCCATTGTCATGGTCACGCCGAGCAGACTTTCGTAATCGAAGTTCTTCAAGTCCATCACGCCCTTCTGGCGGTTGAGGAACTTGTTCACGTCGCAAGAGATATACATGGCGGTGCTGTCTTTCAGCGAAGCGATGAGCATAGGCTTCACTTCCTCGTTAGGCAGGTTGAGATATACCCAGTCGTGGCCGTCGTAGGTGTGACGGTCGTATTCAATTTGATACACCTTATAATATTCGCGTGATGGGTCGTTCATCACCAGCACGTAATCGTTGTTCAGGTCGTAGCCCCACAGTTTGTTGTAGAACGAGAGTGGAGTGTATTTGTCGGTCGAAACCACCTTGCCGTCTTTGTCGCGCTGGCTCCAAGTAAATTCGGTTGGAGGCACGCCATAGGCGAGTGTGAGCATGTGGTAAACCTTGCCCAGCATTTCCACCTTCTTTTCTTCGAGTGCCTTCACCGAAGTGCCCTTTTCGCCCATCTGGCGCAGACGCAAACCCATTTCGCGAAGCACATTCTTTAGTTGTGCATTGAATTGCGAGGTGGCGTTGGCAGATTGCGTTTCGGGCATAGCCTCGCGAGGCACCACGCCATATTTCTTCACCAAGTCGGCCACACCGGTAAATGTGCCGCCGTCGCTCACGGGGTTGGAGAAAAGCCAGTCTACCAAACGGTCGTCGATAGGCTTTTGGCGAGTGTCGATCACACTTTGCAGGAAAAGGTTGCTCTTTTCAAGTTGGTCGTAGAAAAAGAGGTACACCTCCGACATTTCCAGGCTTGGCAGCCCAAACTTCGTCATCGCCTTCGATCGCAGCATATTCATGCCGGTGAATAGCCAGCAGCGTCCGCTTTGCTTCTGATTGGTGATGCCCTTGGTGGGCACGCGATAGGTGAAATCCTCGTCAACGGGATTCATCGACTCTACGGTTGTAGCCAACGTGTTGAGAGGGGTTGAAGCCATGGCGTTGCGCACGGCCTTGTCGGCAGCCGACTGCATGTCGGCTTGCTGCATCTTAGCCAGCACTTCAGGTGTGATAGCACTTTGTGCCACCGCAGCACCGCACCCTAATGCCAAGACAGCAAGAGATAAAACAGTTTTCTTCATCAGTCATTAAAGTTTAATTCCTCACAAAGATAATCAAAATCGGCGCACAAACGCCATTATTTTTCACTTTTTTGGGTTCAGTGGAAAATTCCTGGGGATAGATTATGCAATGTTGCCGAATTGTGAATGGAA
>ERZ857629.2067-NODE-2067-length-19838-cov-3.802760_pt1 | contig 19838 bp, 12 predicted proteins | sample MGYA00519700_ERZ857629 | MGnify/ENA primary metagenome ERZ857629 (study PRJEB31778, sample SAMEA3449351) | human gut metagenome | biome: human gut; feature: human-associated habitat; material: faeces | place: United Kingdom | collected 2010/2012 ...
ATGCACGCCTATGGCGTGTGTCCGCTTCCTCCGGCGTCGCGGCCCCGCTGGGCTGTGTAAACTCATTATTTCATGTTTAATTTGCAACCAATTTTTGATTAGCGCTTCCGCTTCACCAAATTCTAAATTCCTTTGCTGATAATAGGCAAGTCTTTCAGTCATGGTAATAGCTACATTATAGGATGGCTTCTTCCCATCTTTCTTACACAAGCGCAGGTCGGTGATAAGCTACTTGTACTCGGCATTAAAAAGTCTGGAGAAAATTCCGTTATCCAACAGCTCACACCACTCCGCTGCGATTTTCTCCTGTTTAACATACTTGAATTATAGCAGAAAAGTGCTGTGATTTCAACAATCACAGCACTTTTCCTTAAATGGCACAATATATCTGCTCAGAAGATACTCAAATCTTTTTCACTGATCTCGACCACACATCCAGGCCTCTCCTTTGAGCCAGGGGTATGTCCCGCTTTGGGCCCGCCGTTTCCCCCTGCCGGAAACTCTGCCCGTCCCATTCAATATATTTCAGCTTGCTCCCCATCGCATCGCAGAACACATAGTTACTCCCATCGCATGGGTCGCACCGCAAATGGCAGCGGATAATGGCCGTCAGCCCATCCAGCCCGGTGTACATGCTGGTCGTGCCGCACACAAGACGGACACGTTTCCCACGCATGCTACTTTTGTTAGCCCCGGCTGCAATATGCACGATCTGTCCCAACAGTAGTGACGCTTGGCCGGCCGCACCACCAGCAGGTTCACTCGACATGCGTCCGGTCCATTGCCGACAAGTAACAGAACCAGCTGCAATATTACCGCCGCGTGATATAGCACGTCGGTTCAAATGGTTGCCCGCAGTTCAAACGCTGCAGCGCTTGCCTTTCCTACTCATGGGAATGAGAGGGGGATAAATGACCGCAACACAGAGCTACGGCTTCGCTACCTTGAAGAAGTCTGCATTTCCCTACAACGCAAAGGATTTAAAACATAGCCTTTGGAAGGCTCAACGTTATCCGTCGAATGAAATGGCATCGAATCGCCGACGAGGGCGGTGTTCACTTATTCAACCTTTCTGCTGCAAGAGGAGCTCCGCAAGGGGGATGTGGAAGTTCTTTTCCCACAGCGCTTGCGCATCGTAACCGTCATAGCCGCGCCAAAATCGGGCCCGGCTTTCATAGCAGCGTGAGATCGGTACGTTTTCGTAGATAAATGCGTCGTCGATCGATCGATGGCATTCCCCAGCAACGGCCTCTAAAAGAAGAGCGGTCTCGGCGGACAATTTCTTCAGCGCGGATTCGATGACAGGAATGCATTCCTCGCCGATCTGCTCCATGGCGGTTGCAAGCAGATAATAATAGAGCTTAATGGAGAGCATTTCAAAGCCGTCCTTCCCGGAAAGGAAAAGCTCCGGTCTGCGGTCAGGCTCCCGATGGTCTTTGTCGAATTCGGCAAAGCACTTTACTCGAAGCTCCGCCGGCAAGTCTGCCGGACGTAGGATCACACGGAATGAGCAGTATTCGTCGTTCTCCTGCGTTTGCGTGCGGGCAAGATTTACGCTTGTATACCCGTAGCCGTATTCACTGTAGCAGGCGGGGTGAAATTCCTCACAATAAATGCGTCCTATCTCCTTTTGCCCGTGGCTCTCCCATATCGCGGCCATAGGACAGAACAGCGTGTGTGAAATACGCTCCTGCGGTGAAAGCGTCTGCAATTCACGCTTGAAACGCGGGTCAGAAGGGAGGTCGGGATAAAGCGAAAACAGATTCTTCATATTGATCTTTGCGCCAATGCTCAGATGCTTTTCCCGCAGCGTTGCACCCCTGTCTCTGCCAAAGCGCCGTGCAGCTTCGCGAACAGCGATCTCGCCGCGCAAGCCGAATTCACGGAGCAGCTCCTGCCCCATATAACCGAACATCATCGTATAGATATCGCCAAGGTTCATAATGCAGTGTTCCTTCATCGTATACACAGTTACCACCTCATTCTGCGCAGGCAGCCGCTTTGTCATACCTTGCTGCAAGCGGCGCGGCTACGGTTTTCATAAAAAGAGCGCATGCCTCTTCTGCCGAAAGTCTGTCCCATAGCGTGGATGGTTCGCGCAACGAGAACGGAAAGGCGCTTTCCAGCAGTCTCCTGTCACACGGGATCCCGCGGCGGAATGCGATATCCTCAAGCATAGCCTCGCTCTCCTTCTCAAATCGGCGGAGCGCGTTGGCGTAAAGCTGAGCGCCTTCCTTTCCGAAGGCTTCATCCAGTTCCTTCCAGATAAACACGCAAAGAAGAACGGCCTTTTCCTGCATATAATCGGCGAAGGAGATCGAGGCCGCCCCCTCCGGCACGGCTTTTTTTTCAAAGGCCGTACAGCGCTGCTGCGCATCAAGATTTGCCGGACGAAGATAGGCAGCAAATTGGCAGCACATATCCCGCTTATCGGACAGGGTCATGCTCAAATGGAACTGTCCCTTTCCCCCTGTGTAACCGCTGAGGAAGGACTTCATATATTCTTCACAATAAAAAAGACTGTATGCTTCGGCGTTGTTCGCTTTCCAATAGTTGGACATGGGGCAGGTGAATTGATCCCACAGACGAACCTCCCTGGTCTGCGTATAAGTGGTCGCTACGGAGCGGGGATCGCAAACAGCGCCCCGACCGCTTTGAAAGAAGGCGTTCAGATCCGTGCTGATCCCGGACCGTTCATAATCCCGCCGTTGCTGTTCTCCTTGCCAGTATCCAACGCTGCCGACGGCTCTTCGGATGACCGCCTCGCCCTCCACTTTATATTTTTCGCAGATCGTTCGGCAAAATGAGGTGTAGAGCGGATTCCAAAAATCCTGTCGATCCTGTAAAGGAAGTTCTTCCGTGCTGTACATGATATGGCTCCTGTCATTGTTGATAGTATTTTGCTCCAGCGAGAGCAACAGAATTACGCTGATCGCTTGCGACACCGAGTCCGTTAAGGCAAGCTCTTTTTGTCAAAATGTAAAAAAAATGAAAAAATATGGGTCAATATGACAAAATGAGAAAAACAGCGCTGACGGTATCTTGAAATTAGATTTCAGTTATCTATTTTGCAGATTATGCAAAATAGCGGGTAACAGAATTGATCACTTCATTTGACAACTGACTCATGATATAATCCTCTCTCTTGAACCAGATGATCTCGGAGGTGATATCACAGTTGGCCAGCTTGAGAGTCCGATAGTTTGCGTAGTTGCTCGGGAGCCCGGTGTCCAACACGTCGAACGGATAAGCGGAATTGAGATAATAGCAGGATGTGTTGGAAAGGATCTCATACAGAGCGGAGCGCGAGGACACTACGAAACGGCTCCCTTTGTTGGAAAGATGAAGCCGGTCGTATATGTCGGCGTAGGGCCCCGAGTCCATGTTTGAGTACATTACCGGCGGTAGCTCCCGAAGCTCAGCGGCGCTGACGAAATCGCTCTCCCGGTGATAGAGCGGATTCTGCTCTCCGACGGTAACGGCGATGCTGAGACTTGCTATGTCGAAATGCTGCAATTTGCGGGCACGCAATTGCTTTAGGTAGGCATTCTTATAGCAACTCCATACGCGCACGATCCCGATCTCCGCCGCCTGACTGTCGACGAGGTCTGCAACATTGTTTTCGTGATCCTCGAACTGCTCGATTCGAATACCGATGCTGCGATAACGCTCAAACAGCTCTGCACAGATGCGGCTGAGGAAATAGTAACCAGAGCTGGCGACGGAAAGCGAGAATTCGTGTTGCACAAAATCCCGCCGGATCAGGCTGTCGAGCTGTACAAGCTGCGCCTGAATGGATGAGACATAGGATACGAAGGTGTGCCCGAAGGGGGTCAGCGCAACACCGCGGTTGCTGCGCACGAAAATGTCGTGCCCGATCTCCTTTTCCAATCCCGCAATAGCGGTGGATACCACAGATTGAGAGATAAACAGGTCGGCGGCAGCCTTGTTGATCGACCCTGTTTTTGCCACGGCTACTACATATTTTAGCTGATTGAAAGTCATAGTACAACCTCTCTTGCTATAGTTTTTTCGGTATATCAGTTATCTGGATTATATTCTGGTCAAATCAAGAAGTCAACTGCTATGATACTTACAGGTGCAAACGACGCACAAATAATAAGGAGGGAAACACACAATATGGAAAAAAAGACACTATCTTTTGGCAGCTCACTGGTAGCAGTGATCCTGTCACTGGGAACGATCATCGTCGGTAAGCTCTGGCTGTCCCTGAATACCACCATTGTTCTTCTGCTTTCTGCCACAGTGGTCTCCTGCTTTGTTGTTCTGAAGGGCGTAAAGTGGTCTGATATCGAGACGGAGATCTCCGCGGGCATCAAGGGCATGGGAACTCCCATTGTCGTCCTGCTTGAAACGGGCATCCTCGTCGGCGTGTGGATGGCTTGCGGTACGATCCCGATGATGATGGATTGGGGCCTCAAGCTGATCAGCCCGAAGATCTTCCTGCTTGTCACCTGCCTGATCTGCACGATCATGTCGGTCGTTTCCGGTACGAGTTGGGGCACGCTGGCCACGGCAGGCGTCGCTCTTCTGGGCGTTGGTATCGGTCTCGGCATTCCCGTTCCCATGACCTGCGGCGCGATCGTCGTCGGCTCTTTCTTCGGCGATAAAATGTCCCCGCTGTCCGACTCTACCATCGTGGCGGCAGCCTCCTGCGAGGTCCCCCTGATGGAGCACATCCGCCATATGCTTTGGAGCACGACCCCCGCATATCTGGTGAGCATTATCGTTTATGTGGTCCTTGGCTTCCGCTTTGACGGCGTGATTGGCGGCGAGCAGTATGAATCTCTGCTCAACGGCCTTGCCAGCACGTTTAACTTCAATGTGCTGCTGCTCATTCCCCCCATCGTGGTATTTGCGCTGGTGCTGTCGAAGAAACCTGCGCTTCCCGCTTTCGCGGCAGGCATTGCCTCTGCCATCGTTCTCGGCATGATCTTCCAGGGTCAGGGCTTTGCCGAGCTCTGCGGGGTCATGGCAAACGGCTGCAAGATCGACTCCGGCAACGACCTCGTCAATACGCTTATCCAGCGCGGCGGTATGAATAGTATGCTGTCTACCGTCTCCATCGTTATCGGCGCTGCCGTGTTTGCCGCGCCCATCCGCGCTTCCGGCGCTGCGCAGATCCTCTTCGGCAAGGTGGAGGAGATCGCAAAAACCCCGGGCCGCTTTGCCGCTGCCTGCTACATCATCCACCCCATCTTCCAGTTGGTCGCCGTTACGTATTACGTTACCTATCCCGTTATGGGCAGCTTCTGCGCGCCGGTCTATGATAAGTTCGGACTGTCCCGCGCCAATTTGACGCGTACCTTCGAGGACTCCGGCACCGTGATCGCACCGCTGATCCCCTGGGGTATGGCGGGCTCCTACATTACGGCGCAGCTTGGCGTTGTCCCGAGCGAGTACTGGCAGTATATGCCCATGTGCTATATGTGCATCGTGTTCGGTATTATCCTCAGCCTGACCGGGATCGGTGTGAAGAAAGCGGACGGAACGTATGTTCGCCCGATCCTCTGGCAGAAGAAGTCTGCTAAGGCCGCTAAGTAAAAAATAGGGGAGTGCCTGCGCTGGGATGTATCCGGCGCAGCACTTTCCTCTCCGGAACAGGAAGGACTGCCAATATGAAAGAGACTATTCTCAGCAGGATCTCGGGCTGGATCGATGAAAACAGCGCGATCCTTGCTGATGCAAATAATGCAATATGGGAATTCGCCGAAACCGCCTTCAATGAAAAATGCTCCAGCGCATATCTCAAGCAGGTGCTGGAACAGTATGGTTTCCGCATCCTCCCCGGCGCCGCGGGTGTTCCGACATCCTTTGTCGCCGAATGGGGGTGCGGAAAGCCGGTGATCGGCCTGATCTCCGAATATGACGCGCTGGACGGACTTTCTCAGGATCGATGCACGGAGCGCCGTCCCGTTCGCGACGGTGCTCCCGGTCACGCCTGCGGTCATTGCACGTTGGGCGCCGCCGTGCTGGGTGCGGCACTGTCGCTCAAAACCGTAATGGAACAGGACGGGCTTCCCGGTACGCTCCGCTTTTACGGCTGCCCGGCGGAGGAAACTGTGGAAGGAAAGGTCCTGATGTCCCGCGATCGTCTTTTTGATGACTGCGACGCGGCACTTTCCTGGCATCCCAATGATATCAGCTATGTTTGGGCGAGGAAAAGTGTTGCACTGCGCAGCATGAAATTCACGTTTTCCGGGAAAACCGCCCATGCGGGTCTGGACCCGTGGAACGGGCGGAGCGCGTTGGACGCGGTGGAGCTGATGAACGTCGGCGCCAATTATCTGCGCGAGCATGTGCAGCCCTCTTGCCGGATTCAGTACGTGATCACAGACGGCGGCAAAGCACCCAATATTGTACCGGATCGCGCGCAGGTCTGGTATACGCTCCGGGCTCCGGAGAGCGCTTTGGTGGACGATATGCATCAACGGCTCGTCAACATTGCAAAGGGCGCCGCGCTGATGACGCAGACGCAGTGCGAGGAAGCCTTTGTTTCGGGATGCTATGCCTTCCTCCCGAATATGACGCTGGCGGAAAACATCCTTGCGCATATGCGGGAGGTCGGCGCGCCGGAGTGGACGGACAGTGACCGCGCGTTTGCCGGCGAGTTGTACCGTCAGGTCCCCGAGGATTGCAAGGAGAGTTCTTTTGTGAATTACTCCCTCAATGACGGCGATGTGACCGACGGGCTGGTCAACGGCATTTACAACGGCTATTACCGCAACGGCGTCATGGGCGCATCGACCGACCTTGGCGATGTGAGCTGGCAGATTCCGGTGGGCTGCTTCTCCGGAGCCTCCACGGTGGTGGGCGCTCCTGGGCATAGCTGGTTTTATACTGCCGCCTGCGGCTCCGGGATCGGTGCGCGTGCGGCGTGTGCGGCAGCCAAGGTGCTTGCTCTTACCGGATGGGATCTGCTTACCGATGCGGAGCTTTTGCGCCGGGTCAGAAATGAACATGAAAAGAGCACGGAGAAGAGGCCATATGTTTGTCCGATGAAATAACATTTTCGGCCAAGCTGAAGAATTTCACAAAGAAAAGGAACGGGAAAACATGAAAGAATTTACAGAAAAGCATCACGCTTTCATTGCGGCGACATTTTACGACCTGCTGACAAAGCGGTACGGACAGCGCGGCGAGGCAGCGTTTATTCTTGCGACGCAGCGCTATGCGGAGCAGCGCGGCAACCGAATGGCGCAAAGAGCCATCCGTGATGGCAAGCCGCTGACGTTCAGCACCTATCGCGAATACGGCGAATGGGTCAACACGCAGAGTGTGAAGGATGAGGGCTGTGGGAATGAGGGGTATGTCGTGTCCTATTCCCCGGATTTTGACGAGCGCGTAACGCAGTGCCCCTGGGCAACGCAGTTTGCTGAAATGGGGATGCAGAAAGCAGGAACCGTCTACTGCACGCATCTGGACAAATCGATCGTCCGCGGTTTCAATCCTGCGCTGGTGTACGAAGTGCCGCAGAGCCTGCACGAGCACGACTGCTGCATTCAGACAGCGCGTAACGCCAATTTCCCGGAGGGCGCTGTCTACCAAAAGCACAAGGAATATCTCAAGGGCTTCGACTATCACTGCGGGCATAACTTCAAGACCTACAGCGATATCTGCACCTCCATCTTTGGCGCCGGAGGCGCTGCGATCTCCGCAGAGGCACTGCGCCGTTTCTCGGATGCCTACGGTGAAGATATGGCAGATGTGCTTGTTTCGTACAAAAACACCGACTTTAATTTAGTCTGAACCTTATTGTTATCAGAAAGGAACCGATATGCTTAAAACCAGCAGAACAGTTACAGCCGATGTATTGGTCATCGGCGGTGGCGGCGCGGCCTGTACGGCGGCGGTTGCCGCCGCGCGCGCCGGCGCATCAGTTGTCCTCGTTTCCAAGGGCAAGGCCGGCAACAGCGGCAATACCATTATGATCGGCGGCTCTTACGGAATGGACGGTGAGAGCGCATACTATGACTATCATATTCCCGGCTCCGATCCCAGCTTTACCAAAGAATCGCTTTTCAGCTCCATCGTGAATGACGGCTTCAATCTCAGCGACCAAAATCTGGTAGAGCAGTTTGTCAATGACAGTCCCCGCATCGTCTATGAAGTCAAGGAGTGGGGAGAGGAGATCGGCGAACGCTTTTCGTTCTATGCGCCGTCCAACTGGGACGTAACGGGCCGCAGCATGGGCCGTGCGCTGATGAACGGCGTGAAAAAGATGGAAAACATTTCCGTTTTCAACGACATCATCGTTACCGATCTTCTTAAAAACGGCGACACCGTAACGGGTGCGCTGGGCTACGATGTATACAGCGGCGAGCTGATCGTTTTTGAGGCGAAGGCAACGGTGCTCGGGACCGGCGGTTTCTCCGCATACACACTGCAAAACACCAATACCGATATGACCGGCGACGGTCTTGCCATGGCGTATCGCGCAGGGGCAAAGCTGTCCGATCTGGAATTTCAGCTATTTCTCATGACGGCCGTGGAGCCTTACGATATCCGCGGTTCCATTTTGCCGGCGCTGTGTACGTTCCGCTCAAAGTTTGACTATGATCCGGTCGACCGAGACGGGAACCACATCGAGGTCCCCGAGAAGCTGCGCGAAATGGAAGCCACCAGTGAAATGTGCAAGCTGGTTCATATGTATTACTTCGGCCATGTGGTCAATGCCGGGAAAGGCTCTCCGAGCGGCGGCATCTACTTTGATTTCAGCCGATTCACCGACGAGCAGATCGACGAGATGTTTGAAGCGGTGATGGATCACTTTGACGGCTTCTACAAGCACGGCTACTACCATGGCGAGAGCATTATCGATTTCCGCGATCTTGCCAAAAAGAAGCGCCGCGTAGAAGTCGGCTTGACCAGCGAATACAGCGTCGGCGGCATTTTTGTCGATGAAAATATGTTTACCGGTGTTCCCGGCCTGTATGCCGCCGGCGAGGCTGCCAGCGGTGTTTTTGGCGCAAACCGCGTGGCGGATGCAGTCACGGAGATGCTGGTTCAGGGATATAAGGCAGGAGAGGTCGCCGCTGCGCGGGCGTCGGAGCAGACGCGCGTTGCCTCGGATGATGCGGCGATCGAGCGAGCAGTAGGCGTACTGGAAAAGCTGCTGAGCAATCAGGGCGGCATTGCTGTGTCGGAGGCGATCGATCGTCTGGGCGAGATCAGCGACAAGGCACTTGGCATGGTGCGCAATGAAACGACCCTGCGTGCCGGCATAGAGGCATTTGAGACGCTCGGCGCCGAAATGGACGGGATCTCGCTCCGCGGCAAAAGCCTGCGCTATAACCGCGAGCTGATGCAGGCGCTTGCCGCCCGCAATCTGCTCGCCTGCTCCAGGGTTGCCGCGAAGATGGCGCTCGAGAGAAGGGAAAGCCGCGGTCTGCATCTGAGAGATGACTACTCTTACATCGACAACGAGAACTGGCAGGTCCGCCAGCTTGCGGAGTTGGTCAACGGAGAGGACAAGCTGAGCAAGAAGGTCCCGGTGGTCACAAGGATCCCGCTGCGCAAGGCAGAAAAGATTGATTACGAATCCTTTATTCTGGAAGAAGATCTTGGTATGAAAAATATGGAGGAAAGCTAATGAACGTAAGAATTTTTCGCTTTGATCCTTCCGTGGATACGGAGCCTCATTACGATTCCTTTTCTGTAGAGGTTTCCGCTGAGGAAAAGATGACGGTCATGGGGCTGCTGGAATACATCTCAAAGCACTTCGACAGCTCTCTGAGCTTCTTTTCCCACAGCGCCTGCCGCCACGGGATATGCGGCCGCTGCACGGTCAAGTGCAACGGCAAGGCGTGCCTTGCCTGCACAACGGTCCTGTCCGGCGAGGACATTACGATCGATCCACTCAAGAAGGATGTAGTAAAGGATCTTGTCGTTCGCAATTAAGCAGGGCAGTGTTATCCTCTGTCACGGCATAAATAAGAGGAGTACAGTATGAATTCAAATAGTATGACCTATCAGGCCTATGTGCAGATATTAAAGGAAGAGCTTCTCCCTGCCATGGGCTGTACGGAGCCGATCGCCATCGCTTACTGCGCCGCAAAAGCACGCGATGTGCTCGGGGAAATCCCCGACAGCATCGAGGTGGAGGCAAGTGGAAATATCATCAAAAATGTCAAAAGCGTTGTCGTTCCCAACACAGAGGGGCGGAAGGGCCTGGAGGCAGCGGCTGCCATCGGCGTGCTGGGCGGCGATGCGGACAAGGGTTACGAGGTGATCGCAAGCATCAGCTCAGAAGTCAAAAAACAGCTTGGGCCTTATCTGGAGGCAACGCCGATCATGGTGCGTCCGGCTAACTCCGACTATGTACTTGACGTATCCGTGCTCGCGCGCAGCGGAGAGCACTATGCGCTCGTACGCGCAGTCAATGAGCATACGAACATCGTTCGCATCGAAAAGGACGCTCAGGTGCTTCTGAACCGCCATCCCTCTGAGACCATGGAGAACGAGAACCGCGCATTGCTGAACATCCGCGATATTTACGACTTTGCCAAGACCGCAGATCTGGGCGATGTGCGAGATGTGCTCTCGCAGCAGATCCGCTATAATAGCGCCATCTCTGCGGAGGGCCTGCGCGGTGATTACGGCGCAAACATCGGCAGGACGCTGCTCCGCGCCTACGGCGGCAACGTGCGCATCCGCGCGCGGGCTGCTGCGGCAGCCGGTTCCGATGCGAGGATGAACGGCTGCGAAATGCCGGTCGTTATCAACTCGGGCAGCGGCAATCAGGGCATGACGGCTTCCTTGCCTGTGATCGAATACGCGAGGGAACTGAACGCGGCAGAAGATCAGCTTTATCGCGCGCTGCTGGTATCCAATCTTGTTACCCTGCACCAGAAGACCGGCATTGGCAGGCTGAGCGCCTACTGCGGTGCGGTAAGTGCCGGCGCGGGGGCAGGTGCAGGCATTGCCTTCCTCTGCGGCGCGGATTACGAAACGGTGGCGCATACCGTCATCAACGCGGTGGCTGTGACCTCAGGGATTGTGTGCGACGGAGCAAAGGCCTCTTGTGCGGCAAAGATATCTGTTGCGGTGGATGCCGGCATCATGGGGTACGAAATGTGCCGCAGCGGCAACAACTTCCATGCAGGTGACGGTATTCTTGCCGAGGGCGTGGAGGATACGATCAAAAATGTCGGGCGGCTCGGGCGCGTCGGTATGCGCGACACTGACCGGGAGATTATGAAGATTATGACAGGAAATTGAAGGTGATCGCATTGTCGGAGAACAACATTCTGCGGTGGATGAAACAGCAGGAGCACGATTTGACGCAGCTTCGGCATCAGCTCCACCGCGAACCGGAATTGGGACACGCAGAATATAAGACCACACACCTGATTCGCGAAAGGCTGGAAGCATACGGCGCAGAACTTCTTCCCTGTCGCTGCGATACCGGCGTTGCCGCGCTGATCCGCGGCGGAAAAGAGGGCCCGCTTATCGCGCTACGAGAGGATATCGACGCTTTGCCTATCACGGAGAACACGGGCTTACCGTTTGCCTCCTGCACTGCCGGAGTTTCTCATTCCTGCGGGCACGATATCCATACGACGGCGCTGCTGGGTTGCGCGCAGTATCTGTGCGAAAATCGGTCTGCGCTCCGGGGTTCCGTCATGCTGATTTTCCAATGCGCGGAGGAATGCTGCGATGGCGCTGAGACCATGCTGAACGCCGGCCTGTTCGACGTATACCGCCCGGAACGCATGATTGGCTTTCACTGTGCGCCGTCTCTGCCGCTCGGAAAGGTCGGGGTGTGCCGCGGTGCGAGCAACGCCAGCTGTGATACTGTGGTACTCCGCGTGATTGGAAAAGGCGGGCACGGAGCGCACCCTGACGCCTGCGTGGATCCCGTTTCAATCTCGGCGTATCTTCTCACGCAACTGCAAACGATCATCAGCCGCGAGAAGGACCCTACCGCCCCATCTGTGCTGACCTTCGGCTCGATCCACGGCGGGACCGCGCCGAACATTATTCCCAATGAGGTTATTCTTCAGGGGACGCTGCGTACCTTTAGCAAGCCGGTGCGATCTGCCCACAAGGAAGCCGTGAAGCGCATTGCCGACTGCTGTGCACGCGCCATGAACGGGCGCTGTGAGGTCCGGTTTGAAAAAGGTATGCCGCCGCTGGTCAACACAGAAAGCAGCACCGACGCCGTGATCCACGCTGCAAGACAGGTGCTCGGTGAGGAGGCCGTGGATGAGTCCGTGCCACCTTCGCTCGGTTCCGATGATTTCTCCTGTCTGCTTGACGCGTGCGGCGGAGAGGGGATCCAGTTTCTCATCGGTACCGGCGATAAGAGCGTGCCGACCAGTATGCTCGGGCTGCACGTGGCGGAAAATATTTTTCCGGACGCGGCGATCATACCAGCTGCCGCCGTACTGGCGCAGACAGCCGAAACCGTTCTACAGCGGTGAAGGAATTTTAAAGAAGGCTACGCGACAAGGGGAGAGCGTTGCTCTCCCCTTGTCGCTATCTTCGCCGATATGCCAAAATTGGAATGTGGCCGCGCGCTATCTGGAAAGAGTCCTGAAATCTACCGATTTCAGGACTCTTCACAACTTTCCAGCAATTGAAGGGCATACTCTTTTTCTGCCTATGACTTTTCTTTTAATTAGGACTTGACTTTTTATCAGGTTTTCAGCGGTGCGATTTTTGTACGGTCAAGAAGCCATTTCCATTGACTACAGCGGCTCAAAATATGCGCGTTTTACTCCGAAAATTGTCGCTGCGCCGAAATCACTTTTTCGTGTGGTTGAAAACGAAAAATTCCTCAACCGCCTGCGGAACGGTCACCTTGAAAAGCCCTCTGTCACGGGCCTTTTCCGTGCCTCACGTTCACCTACGACTGCGAAAACGCCTCTCAAGGTGCACCTTAGACTGCGGTTTCAAAACCTTGGAAAGCCCCGCACTGCGGGGCTTTGTGGCTGAGAGGTGCCCAATTACGGGCATCTCTCTTTATCTGTGCTAAAATCGAACAGCCTTTGCCACTCGAAAAACCTTCCTGTAAAGTTCGGCTTTTCGCTCAAAACCGTTCCCGCAAATATCGTCAAAAAGTTACCGCCACAGCGCTGTTCCAAACCACTTCTGATTGCGTTTTTCAACTTCTCGCACAAACGGCCCACGTTCGCTTTCCCGGGCAAAAGTGCGTACACACTCGCCTTTCGGAAAAAGATCGCACACAAGGGCACACACGCCAAAACAGGGGCCTTCTCTCCCTCGGCCACAGCAGGGCTTTGCGTTGCCAATGAAATCGCTCCAATCACTACATTTGCAACCCTTGATTCTGCCACGCTTTTATATACATACATTTCCCGGTTCTCTGTGCCCCCCACTTATCAGCAGAAGAGAAATATCCGGCAAAGTTGCCATCACAACGCTGGCCCCAACCGTTTCTCATCGCATTTTTCAACTTCTCGCACAAACGGCCCACATTCGCTTTCACAGATGAAAGCGGGTACACCCTCGGCTTTCGGAGAAAAATCGCACACAAGGGCACACACGGCGAAACAGAGGCCTTCCCTCCCCCAGCCACAGCACAGTCTTGAGCTGCCAGCGAAATCGTCACCGAAAGAACAGCCGGAGGAAGCGGATGCACGCCTATGGCGTGTGTCCGCTTCCTCCGGCGTCGCGGCCCCGCTGGGCTGCGTGATCTTTTTTTGCTTTTGTCAGAATTGTGGCTTGCACACCATGTGTTCAGTGCTTTCCGCATGTGCGAGACGAGGGGTGGTATCACCGCTCCTAGTGTGCTCTGCGTGCTGCCGAAACTCCCGGCCCCCGCTTGTTAAAACGACTAACTTGCCGTTTTCTGAGATCGGGTAGCCTTCATTGATTCCAACGGTGCAAAAGCAGCAGTTCACTGCAAACAGCCCCGGTCCCCTGTGAAAGGGACCGGAGCTGTTTTTTCGTCACTTCATGGAGCGTGCCAGGAACGCGGCGATCTGCGCTCTCGTGCAGGTGGCGTTGGGGTCGAACCGGCCGCCGCCCACGCCCTGGGTGATTCCGCTTTCCACGGCCCAGGCCACCGCCTGCGCGTAGTAGCTGCCGGCAGGAACATCAGCAAAGCTGACCTTATCCGTTGCCGTGGGCTGGCCCATGGCCCGCCACAGCATGGTGACCATCTGTGCGCGGTTGATGGCGGCGTTGGGGTTCGCGCCATCGGAAACGCCCTTGTCCTTGGCCCAGTTCTGTGCCTTTTCGTACCAGGTGTTACCGCCGGTCAAGTCCGCGCCGTTCTGCCGCGCAAGGATCGTCCAAAGCTGGGCGCGGGTGGTGGAGGCGTTGGGCGCGTAGATCGTGGCGCTCATGCCGTTCACCAGTCCGCGCGCGCTCACGAAGTCGATCTCGTCCTCGGCCCAGTGGTTTCGGGTGTCGATGAAGCCCTTGGAGTTGTCAACGATCTTCACCGTCGCGCTGCCGTCCACGGTCAACTGGATACCGTCCTCGGTGGGAATGGAGTTTTTGACGATCTCCTCCGTGCCGTCAGGATGGACAAGCACCGCCACCGTACCGGGGGTCACGTTGGAAACAGGAATTTCCACTTTGGTCTCGCCCGCGCCCTTGGGAAGCTCGATGCTCACCGTGGGGGCGATGCTGCTGTTCCGGGTGGCCTCGACCTCCACGGGAACCTTGACCGCCTCGCCGTTCTTCTTCGCGTCCTCAACAGCCTTGCCGCTGACCTTGGCCGCCGCCTCGGTCTGGCCGTTTTTGTCGGTTTTCACCGTGCCGGCGGAGCCGTCAGCGGCCTTGTTCTCGGTGACGGAACTGCCGTCCTTCTTCGTCTCGGTCTTGGTCATGGAGCCGTCCTTGCCGGTGGTGGTTTGGGTCACGGAGCCATCTCTCCGGGTCTCAGTCTTGGTGGTGGAGCCGTCGGCATTGTTCTTCGTCTCCGTCTTGATGACCGGATTGCTGTCATGGCTGTCCCGGTCGGAGGAAGATCCGCCGGAACTGCCGCCCGTAGAGCCGCCGGGCTGAGAGGGCGTGGTATCGCCGGTAACGGTGACCTTGCAGACCGCGGATTTGCCCGAACCGTCCGCCGCAGTGGCGGTGATCGTCGCGGCACCTGCCTTGACCGCCGTCACGGTGCCGTCAGGGGCTACCGTGGCAACATCCTCGTCAGAGGACGCCCAAGTCAAAGCCTTGATGGTGGCGTTCTCAGGCGCGACCGTGGCGGTCAGCGTTTCGCTGTTTCCAACAGAAATCGAAGCTTCCGCCTTGTTAAGCGTGATTTGGGAAACAGGGATGATCTCGGGCGTGACGGTGCGGACGTAGCCGCAGATGTTGCAGGTCGTATCCGCGTCATCGGTGTAGATGTGCGCCGCTTTGTCCTTGATGCTTTCGGACTGATTCGGGCACGCCGCGTCGGTACATTCGTGCCAGTGATTCGTCCCGTCCTTGCTCCAATCGCCGTAGCGGTGCTCATGCGCGGGCGGCGTGACGATGAGTGTCGCGGGCTCGGAGTATACGGGAGGCGTGCTCACGCGGTCGCTGCCCGTATGGTTGTTCGTGTTCCAGAGCACACAGCGGAACAGTTGGCCGCTCTGTGCCGCCGTGACGGACGGGATCGTGTAGCTGGGAATGTAGTTCCAATCGTCCTCCATATAGCTTTTGCCGCCGGCGCCTTCGATGTCCGTCCAGTTTTGGCCGCCGTCGGCGCTGCTCTGCCACTGATACTCCAGCGCGTTGAGATATTGATCGATCAGCTTGGCGGAGAATGTCACCGAATCACCCACAGCCGCGGACACGCTCTGCGGCTGCTCCGTGACCACGGGTGTGACGCACACAAGGAGCCGCCAGTAACCGGTCACGGTCTTGACCGTATTGCCGGGATAGGTCAGCGTAACATGGAAGCAAGCACACTGATAGTCCATTTCATCCGTGATGGTGATGGGATAGGATTCGCCCGCGGGTGGGATCTTAGCCCACTCCTCTTCCGTTGGCATAACGTTTCTGCAGTACTTCCAGCGGTATTCCGCTGTGACGCCCGTCAGAGAGCTTATGGGATACCAGGTTTGGCCGTCGTAAAAACCGGCGGTAATGGTCGCGATCTCGCCCTGAATGAATTCACCGTTTCCCCGCATGGGCGAGGCCGCGCCGCGCAGATATGCGGGACAGTAGTACGCGGTAAATGTATGGGAATATGTCGTGCCATCCTTATTCGTCGCCGCGCAGCGGAACTTTGCGCCGTGCAGGGACAGGGGCAGGAGCGCCTGATAGGTGGCTTCCGTCGCGCCCTCGATATTCTCCCAGGTCCTGCCGCCGTCCCGGCTGACCTGCCATTGCAGCGCGGGCGCGGGCGTGCCGGTGACTTCAACGGTCAGAGTCATGTATTCACTGCTCTCGACCACACAGCTGACATCCTCCGTCGGGCTGGTGAACACCGGCACATCTCCGAGGGTCATGCTGCCGTCCGACTTGGGATAGTACTTATTCCCGCCAATGGTCACAGTCTCCACCTCTGCATCCTTGGGGATCCAGAGGTAGAGCTTTCCGCTGCCGTCGGTGGTAACATGGCTGTCGTTGAATGCCGTACCTGCCGGAAGCCCGGAAAGGGTGACGTCCTCCACGGCGGTGTTCTTTTGTGAAAGGGTCAGAGTGACCTTTTTCAGCTCATTGCCGTTGGAATCTTTCACGACTGTGTTCACCGGAACATCCAGATCGACACTGCCGCCGTTGATGACAACGTTGGCGCAGTTGACCGTGCCCAGACCGAAGACCAGGCTGTTTGAGATGGTGAGTTTCCCAAGCGTCGTCTCCGACTTGTTCGTGCAGTTGTTGATGAGCGTGATGCCATTGAATGTCAGGGAGGCGCTGGTGCTGCCGTCCATGGCGTGGTCGCCGCGGAGCGTCAGCTTTTCACCGCCGGACTGCCCCTTGATGGTCAGACCGCCCGAACCCTTGAGCGTCCAGACCGCGTCGGTGCTGCCATGATTGGACTCCATGGCGCTCTCGGTGTTTTCCATCAGCACGACGGAAAGCTTCGAGCGGTCATCCAGCTCCACGCGCTTGTTCGGACCGCTCAGGTCCAGTCCGTTGAGCTTGACCTCCGCCTCGCCGCCTGTAAGCATACGGATGCCGAAGTCTGTGATAAACTTCCAATCCGCCTGGAGCTTGACGTCTCTTTCCGGGTGATAGTCGATCCAGGTGTCCTTTGCAGAGTCCCCCAGATAGCCCGCACAGAGCGCGGTGTCGTCTCCGCCGGGTGTGCCGCGGAAGGCGAGCACGCCCGAGGCGAGGAGCAGGCTGAGCAGGATCATCTTGCCGCTGGCGTTGTTGTCGGCGGTGGTGACGATGGGCGCGCCCTTCTGCGGATCATGGATGAAGCCGACCGGCGAACTGCCGTCGTCCTGAAAGCCCTCCACACTCATGATCCTTGTACCGTTCGGAAGCCAGAGGTAGACAGTGTTGTCGCTGACAAGCATGGTGAGATCCTTGATGACGTCATCGTTGACAATGTTGGGGATATTCACGCGCAGCTGTGTGACCAGCGGGTAAAAAATCGACTGCATGATGCCGACGGTAGCGTCGGTGCGGTAGGCGATCATCATGAGGTTCCGGCTCTTCCCCATGTCCTCCAGTTCGACCTTTGTCCGGTAAACAGGATTGCCGCTGTGGTCCGTGACGCCGGTGACCGCCTTGCCGGAGGCGTCCGTCAGGTTGGCGTTGCTCCTACGGTCGATCTTCACCGTGCCGCCGGAGTGCTCCCCCTCCAGTGTGCTGCGCGTGACGCGCAGGTTTCCGGCAAAGCCGGCGCTGATCCAGCAGTTTTCAACGGATACGTTGGCTCCCGTTCCGCCGATGGTCTTACCTGCGGCGTAAACGGCGCAGTCCTTGAAATTCACAGTTGCGCCGCTTGCCGCCGAAAGACCGCCCATGAGCGCCAGTGAGGACTGCGCCATGCCCCCGCCGATGAGGTTCAGCGTGCCGCCCTGTTCCACATAGATGGTGGGTGCGCTGCCGCTTTCCAGACAGCTCTTGCCTGTGAGCTTCAGGTTCAGCGTCGCGCCGCTGCGCACGGTAAGAAAGGTGTGATCGCGCACGATTGCAAGACCATCGAGCACGACGGTGTGCTCACCCTCCCGCACGTCGATGCCGTAGTAATTATTGTAGTCCGCCGCAAGGACTTTGCTAAAGCCCTCTTTGAGGTTCAGCTCCTGCTGCGTGCTGCCGGAGCTGTAAACATTCTGCTTGATGGAATCTGTATCCCCGGGGCGGTCGGCGTTGCGATAGTACCAGGTTTTTCCCTCATTATATTGACCCTTATAGTAGCTGAGTACTAGCATGACATTTCGGATGCCGCTGATCTCCACCTCTTTTTCAGGAGCCACGTTTGTTTCGAGGATCACATTCTTGTAGATGCTGCCGTTCACCGGCTTTGTTATGACGGCCTTTGTGTATGCCGTGTCTCCATTGGTCCCGGAAAGATCCCAGCGGCCGTTGACCTTCAGCGCGCCGTTTTCATTCTCGTTTGAAAGGATCGGGTTCTGTGTTTTCGCGTACAGATAGCCGCCGAGGTCGACCGTCAGGTTCGAGGAAACGTAAATAGCTTCCTTGCCGTCGTATCGGTTGGTCTTCGTACTGTAGCCGTTGGAATAGGCGCGGACGGTTCCGCCACCGCCGATCTCCAGTACATTGACCTTGATGCCGTAGCCCTGACAGCCGTCATTGCCGTTCCGACCGTCGCTCGTGGCGGTCACCTGACCGCCGACGACGCGCAGTGTTCCGCCCACAAGCAGGGCGACGGGATAGTCATTTTGGTATACACAACCCTTGGTGGTCGCATTAAGCGTGCCGTTCACTGTCAGATTGTTCTTGACATTGAGCGCGTAGAAGTCCAGATTGTTTCCCTGTGCCTCTGCGGTGACGCTCGTCCCGGCGCCGACGGCCATGCTCCGCGTCACGGTTCCATTCATGTAGCTGCGCAGTGTCAGATCCACGCTCCCGCTTGTCTCAATGCCGCCGGACTGAATGGGGAAGGTCTGGGCTTCAATGGTCAGGCTCCCGCTGCCGGAGAAGCGGACGGTATTGCCCCAGATGCCGAAATAGCGCGGCGTATTCAGATCGGAACCGGCGGACATATACTTTAGGCTGCCGGAATTACCGATGTAATTGCTGCCTTCGAGCACGATGTTCAGCGTCCCGACATTACGGCTGTCGAGAAAGACGTTATAGTATTTGAATATGCCGGGCAATTGCTCGGACGAGACCTTTGTATAAGTGTCGATCGTGCAGTTTCGCAGCGTCAGCGTCTTCGTGGCGGCGTCATACTTGAAGCCGCCGGTCGTATCGTAAGTGCTGCTTACAGAGCTTTGTGTGATGTCGAGAACGGTGCTGCCGAGGGTAATTGTGCCATTCGCCGCCCGCGCACTGATGCCATTGGCCGCCCGCATTGCGACAGGGCTTGCTTTGGCGGCAACGACATCACTGCCAAGTTCATCATCCGCTGGCGCGGATGATCCCTCGTCCTCCGCGATGGCGTTCGACTGCTCCTTACCGAGCTTCGACTCTTCCGTGCAGGCTGTTTCGCAGATGCTTGGGGAAACATCTTCTCCCCTTTTCTCGTCATCTGCGAATGCTGTTGTGGGGATCAGGGTCAAGCACAGAGCAAACGCGGTAAGCAAGCTAAGAAATCTTCTTTTCATCGTGATTCCTCCATGATAAAAGAATTTTGGCTTCTCCAAGGGGATACCCCCTTGCCTAAATTTGTTTTTCCGTCAGGGCTTCAAAGCCCTTTTCCGCCTGCTGGACGGTCTTTTGGATGATGCCCAAAGCCATTGTGTGAAGGTCCATCTGCAAGACGGCCGCCGTGA
>ERZ857629.2071-NODE-2071-length-19825-cov-7.412342_pt1 | contig 19825 bp, 16 predicted proteins | sample MGYA00519700_ERZ857629 | MGnify/ENA primary metagenome ERZ857629 (study PRJEB31778, sample SAMEA3449351) | human gut metagenome | biome: human gut; feature: human-associated habitat; material: faeces | place: United Kingdom | collected 2010/2012 ...
GGCTTAGTCCTCGCCGGTCGTTATTTTAAGGCTGCGAACCTCGGCTCTTCTTTCTATAGTACATTTGTTCGTACAGTTTGTCAAGCAAAAATTAAAGGTCGCAGCGGTTGCAATAATACGGTCGGAAACAATAAGCTTTGCACTTAACAAGACTTTATTCCAGACCGAAATTTTCAATTATGCGTTTTTAATTTTCAATTAAACAAAAACAGCCGATATCTTTCAATCGGCTGTTTAATAAATTAGATTATGTATTGATTACCATCTTGTGTTAAGCTCGTCCTTTGTGGCTCTCTTCTTCTTTCTTGCGACATATCTTGAATATCTTGAAAGCTTTCTGTCACGAAGGAAAAATACGAAAGCGATTGCGCCGAGGATAACTGCAACAAGCGCAAACCAAAGACCCACATTTGCCGATCTCTGAACTGCGGCAACAAGTGTCGGAGTAGTTGCGGCTTTTGATTTTGCAAGAGCCCTGTCAGCTGATTTTACAGACTGAACAGCAACGCTTGACGCTGTGTCTGAATAGCTCTGATTCTTTTCGTTTGAAAGAATGAACTGCGATGCACCTGTTGACGAGGGCATTTCAATCGGAGCGGCTGAAACTGCCGGTGAAACCTCACCGCTTACAACCTCTGTATCAGGATTTGCAACTGCTTTATCGCTGAAGAGTGCGTTGTATGTCTTCTCGTCAACGATACCTGTTGAATCGAGTGAGTTCTGATTCTGGAAGTTTGCAACAGTCTGTGCTGTGTACTCGCCGTAATAGCCTGTTGCTTCCATTGCAAAGTAGCCGAGCTTGATGAGCTGCTGCTGAATTGCAGTTATTTTCTCACCTTCGTCACCGTTCTGATACTGAACTGCTTCTGTTGTAGGCTCTGTTGCAGGCTCTGTGGGAGCAGTTGTTTCTTCTTCGGGCTTGTCCTCCTCGACCTTTGCTGTTGTATCTGCCTTTGGGGCTTCCGGAGCGTCCTCTGAATAAAGCGTATTTCTTGAGTCGCCTGCGATACCGTCAACCGTAAGACCCGCAGCCTTCTGGAATGCCTTGTAAGCCTCTTCTGTTGCATCGCCGAAGTTTCCGTCAATCGCACCGTTATAGTAACCGAGGTCAGCCAGTCTTTGCTGAATCTTCTTTACCTCTGCACCCGATGAACCGTTCTTGTACACGCTCGGTGCGTTGCTTGAAGATGACTGATTGCCGGATGAATCAGAAACGCTTGATGAGCTTGAACCTGATGAATTATCCGAACCTGACGAATTGCTTGAAGAACTGCTTGATGAAGTATCGGAAGGAGTCTTGCTCGATCGACCCTGTGAATCAAAGTAATATGTAGTACCGTCAATTGTTCTTGAAGTATTTACAATGTACTCGCCGTTTTCATAATAGTAATAGCTGCCGTTAAAGCTTTCCCAACCGTTTGTTACATAGGAAACTGCGGCAAGCTTGAACCAGTATGTCCAATTGTTGTAACCGCCGATTGCCTCGTAGCAAACACCGTATTCATCGCCTCTTGCGTCAACCTCCATACCGTTGCCGACATAAACGCCCACATGACCGGGACGCCAAAGTCCAAGACCGTGAACATTTGGGATACCTGCGCTTACCGAACCTGTTTCGGTAGCTGTTTCAAGCTGAGGATTACCGCATCTTTCACCGCCGGCATATGAATAGATAAGACCTGAACAGTCTACCGCACCGGGGGTTGAACCGCCGTAAACATATGACCATCCGCTGTTATAGGCATTAAGCGCCCACTCTGCAAGACCGGCACCCGTGCCTTTTGCACCGGCAGAAAAAGAAGAACTGAACACGCATACACTTGAAAGTGTGAGAACACTCAGTATGATTGCAGTAATCTTTTTTATTCTCTGCATCGTTAATTACCTCCATCTTAATTGTTACCAAATCTGACTGTTAATTACAATTAAGGTTACACCTTGATAACAAATTTGTAACTATTATAGCATCATATTTTTAAAAAATCAACCCCAAAGCCTGTATTTTTTGCTAATTCGGAAATTTCGATGCAGTTTCACTCACAAAATCTTTATTTCACACACTCAAATAGAGCAAATATTACAAAATTTGTAATATTTTGTAATATTTAAGTTGCTTCGGTGTAACAAAAATTGGCTCTATATAAAAACGGAGTAACAAACACAGTGTACAAAAAAGCACTCCCACTCCAAGCGTATGGAGTGGGAGCGCTTTTATTCGGTTTCCGTAATACAATTATGAAAATATGAAAAAATAGAGGAGAGAAAATTTCAATATGAAATTTGGAAATCAATCAACGGTCAGTAATGTTAAAATACCTTTAAAAAGCGTCGCATTACTGATATTCACAAACACTTGCCCATTTTAGGAGAAATTCTCTTTCTTCGGGTTTGCCCTTAACAGACTGCGATGCGGCTACGATTGGGAGCCAACGGTCAACATACTGACGAGCTGTGTCCGTCTTTGTGCAATAAAGCTTCATATACTTTTCAGCAAGCTCTTCCTGATGATTCAAACGGAACAGCAGATATGTTCTCGCTGCATCGGCTGAACCGTTACCCTGTGTTGCGTGCGACCAGTCGATTACATACGGTGTGCCCGACTCGTCAATAATAATATTGCTCGGGTTGAAATCGCCGTGACAAACCTTTGTGTGGTTCGGCATACCGTTAAGGCGTGTTTCAAGCTCATATCTTGTTGTTGCATCAAGGTCTGTTTCGCTGATTTTGCGTTTCATCTTATCTTTCAGCTTGTTAAGCAACGGTGCTTTCTGACTGAGGATTTTAACCTGAATGTCAACAAAGAGATTAAGATATTCATCCTCCTTTTCAGGATGCTCTGCCATAAGCTCAGCAAGAGTCTTGCCTTCAATAAAGGTTGAAATAATAGCCCACTTGCCGTCAATCTTTGTAACTTCTTCGATTTTCGGAATATTAAGGCCTGTTTCTTCAACTCTCGCCTGATTAAGAGCCTCGTTAAGAATATCTGATTTCGGATAGCACTCGTCAAAAACTTTTGCTGCAAGCGCGCCGTCTTTATAAACTACCTTGTTCTCTCTTTTTGCAAGAACTGTATCTAATTTCATAATAAAGCCCCTTTCGCTTTAAAATATTTATTTTTTATTGAGCAATCTTTCATTGCTTCGGTTATATTATACAACAAATTAAGGGGTTAGTATAGTGTAAAAATAACAAAATAATCGGAATTTTCTTTGTGCATTTAGCAAATACAAATAAAGAATTTTTTACATTTCCTACAAAAAGAGCAAAATATTTTATATGAAGTGCATAATTTTTTGTTAAACTTTTAACTAAATAATTGTGAAATTTTTAACATTCTTTTGTGCATATTGCATAGCTGTATAAATTTTCAAAACAAATCAGCCGTTTTGCAACCGTTCGCACAATTCTGTAGTGGCGGATATTATCCGCCCGCACGGCGAGCCGCCGTACCCAATTCGTGTAGATAGTTTGAGATGTCAAAAAACATACTATGCCCGAGCATGACATTGCAACCGTTCACACAATTCTGTAGTGGCGGATATTATCCGCCCGCTTGATGAAATTTTATGTTTATGCTCAAGTATCCCGACACAATAAAAGCCGTGCGTTATTGTGTCGGGGTACTACAGAAACCTTGCAACATTATTTATATATGAATACAAAACCGCAAAAGGCACATAACCGTCATTGTTTTCGGTTATGTGCCTTCTTACAGCATAAAATGCTGTGTGTTAATCGGTTTTATTAAAATTTATTGCAATCAGCAGAAGAATACATCCATTTCTTCTGCGTTGCCGTCGGCAACAAAGTATGCCTTGCTCTCCTCCGGCTTGAGATAAATTGAAATTTCCTTTGCTTCCTTGCCGTATGTAGCCTTAACATTTTTGATTACTTCTTCAACAGGAACCTGTGCGCCTGCATATTCTACGAAGAAATTAACCTTTGTTTCAACCGGAACGGGCTTCTTTGGAGCAACCTTCTTTGGAGCTGCTTTCTTAACAGGAGCCTTTTTAACGGGCTCTGCTTTCTTAACAGTTTCAACCTTTACGGTTTCTGTCTTTGCGGGTTCAGCCTTCTTTGCAGCTGTAGCAACAGTCTTAGCAGGCTCAGCCTTTGCAACAGTCTTTTTTACAGGCTCTTCCTTAACGGGAGCAGTTTTTGCAGGGGCTGTTTTTGCAGTTGTTTTCTTTGTTGTTGCCATAATAAATCCTTCTTTCAAAGTAATAAAATATTGCAGAAATAAAAGTTTTATCTTTTGTAAATATTATACATTTCAGAGTAAAAAATGTCAATAAACTGTACAAAAATTCGGCGGTTAATACATATTTGCGAAAAAATAAAATTCCTGTTAGTTGAAATGCACAATGTTATTGCCTCATATTTGTGAACTATGTCGTTTTTTCTTGTCAAAAAAACGAAAAAAAGCACATCATCATTTGAAAACCCCTTGCAACTGTGCTAAAATAGTAGCCAATCAATTTAAGAGAGAAGAATGATTTATGGGAGAGAATTTCATTATTATTGCACAACAGGTGCTTGTACTGTTCATTTTGATTGCAGTCGGTTTTATTTGCGGTAAGAAGAAAATTATCACCGATTTTTCCGCCCGTCACATGACCGACATAGTATTGTATGTTGTGACGCCCTGCGTTATGATTTCCGCCTTTCAGCGGGAGTTCTCGTTTGAACTTTTGAGCGGACTTATGATTTGCGTTACCTGCTCTGCACTTATTTTCGCTGTGTCAATACTTATCTGTAACCTGATTTTTCATGATAAAGACGAAAGCCGTAAGGCTGTTATCCGCTTTGCAACAATCTATTCAAACTGTGCATTTATGTCTTTGCCCCTCCAGAAGGCAATTCTCGGTGATGACGGTTGGTTCTACGGCTCAATTTTTGTTGCCGTATTCAACATTTTTGTATGGACGCACGGACTTGTTTCAATGAGCGGTGACAAAAAACAGCTTTCATTCAAAAAGCTTGTTCTTAACCCCGGTCTTATCGGCGTTGTGCTTGCAATTATCCTGTTTATTACAGGCTTTAAGCTTCCGTACATAATCAGTCAGCCGGTTGAATATCTTGCAGTTCTGAACACTCCGCTCCCGATGCTTATTATCGGTTTTTACCTTTCACAGGCTGACTTTAAAAAGGCATTCACCGACAAGGGCGTATATTTTTCATCGGCGGTTCGTTTGATTGCTTTACCGATGCTTACAGCGGTTGTAATGTCATTGTGCCGTGTCACTCCGATTATTACCATGGCTTGCGTAATCGCTACATCAGCGCCTACTGCCGCAACAACAACTATGTTTGCAACAAAATTTAACAAGGATGTTGAATTGTCAGTCAGTATTGTTGCCGCAACAACAGTATTTTCGCTTGCAGCAATGCCCTTAGTTGTTATGCTTACCGGTATGATGAGCGGATTTAGTAGTTAATGTAAAATGGAAAATGGAAAATTATGGTCTGCGGTGTGCCACCGCAGACCTTTCGAGAAGATAGTTGAGATAAATGAATTGCATTGATGCCCGAAACGGCATCAATGCAATTTTTATTTTATATGTTATATGAATTTAACTGTTTAATTGTAGGTCCGATGAACACCCCTACAATTTTTCATTTTCAACTTTCAATTTGAAAATAACGCTCGGGCGATAATGTTTGAACTATCGCAAACTGTCTTCACGAACTGGGAACGGCGACTCGCCGTTTTCCATTTTCAACTTTCAATTAAAAAATAACGCTCGGGCGATAATGTTTGAACTATCGCAAACTGTCTTCACGAACAGGGCGCAGCGACACGCTGCCGGCGAGCCGCCGTTATTTAAGAGTTTTCATACATTGCTTGAATGTTTCGATAACATACCATGCCTCATCGTCTGTGAGAGTTGAGTTCATCGGGAGGGTAAGCTGGTTTTTGTGCATATTGTACGCATTCGGGTAATCGGTAATCTTGAAACCACGCTTGCTGTATGCCGAAAGCAACGGCAACGGCTTGAAGTGGACATTGCACATTACTCCGTGGTCAGCCATCATATTATAGAACTTATTACGGTATTCTGCGTCTTTGCCGATAAATCTTACAAAGTAAAGGTGACCGCTGCTGCGGTGGTTTTCATCGCAGTGATTAAGCACCTGAACGGGCAAATCCTTAAATTCTTCGTTGTAAAGCTTTATAAGCTGATGTCTGCGCTCAAGCATTTGATCGTAGCGTTCAAGCTGAGCCACACCGATTGCGGCAAGCACATCGGTCATATTACACTTGTACTGAGTGTCAACAACATCATATTCCCACGATGCGACCTTATTTTTCTGATATGCGTCCTTGGTCTGACCGTGAAGCGAGAGAAGCATATACTGCTTGTACATATCTTCCTCATCAATTCCGTCATGTGAACGGTGAACAGCCGCACCGCCCTCGGCGGTTGTCATATTCTTTACAGCGTGAAAGCTGAAGTTTGTGAAGTCGGCAATTTCACCGCACATCTTGCCGTGCCATTGCGCACCGAATGCGTGAGCGCCGTCAGCCATAACAATAACTCTGCCGAACTTTTCCTGAATCTCGTTGCGCGGATTGAAAACGCTTTTCTTTCTTTCAACAGCCTCAAAAATACGGTCATAATCGCACACAACACCTGCAAGATCAACAGGAATGATAACCTTTGTGTTGTGGTTGATTGCCGCCTCCATTTTATCGTAGTCCATCTCGAAGCTGCCGCTTTTGCAGTCAATCATAACAGGCTTTGCGCCAACATGGTAGATGATTGATGCAGTTGCCGTGTAGGTGTACGCAGGAACTATGACCTCATCTCCGGGACCGATGCCGAGAATACGCAGAGTAAGCTCGGCACAAGAGGTCTGCGATGAAAGGCAGACAGCCTTTTCTGTGTGACATCTTTCTGCAATACGGCTTTCAAAAAGCTTTGTTTCGGGGCCTGTTGTAATCCAGCCCGATTTTAGAACCTTTATAACTTCGTCAATTTCTGCCTGAGAAAGGTCAGGCGGTGAAAACGGAATTTTTCTCATTTTTAATTTCTCCTCAGGTACAGCCGTGCATTAACCACTGCCGTACACAAACTATAGACAAATCTGAAAATATTTACACTCCATTATACAACGCAAGTCATAAAAAGTAAAGTTCCAAAATATCCAAAATATGCTTTAAAAAGGCGATTTCGTATGGTATATGAGCCGTATTGCAGTCGGGCTTCAGCCTTTTTTGCTCTCCGAGGCTTTCTTTTGCAGATATTTATTTTTTGTTGCAAGACCGCCTCTTATATGCCTTTCGCTTTTGTTGGTGTCAAGAATTTTCCTCACCTGTCGGTAAAGCGCAGGGTTAAGCACCTTTAGCCGTTGGCTGACATCCTTATGCACGGTGCTTTTGCTCACACCGAATTTTTTCGCCGTACTTCTCACGGTTGCCTTGCTTTCGATTATGTATTCGCCGAGCATTGCCGCTCTTTCTTCTACGATACCTTTCACATACAGCCCTCCTGTCTGTCCTCCTTAGGGGGACATCTGTAATAGATTGTATGTGCAGACAGCGGATTGTATGACGGTATAGTTTAGTATGCTTTATTGCGTTTTATTGCCGTTTTATTGCGTTTTATCTGTAATTAAACTAAATTTTTGTATAAACAGACAAATAAATGCTTATAATTTCGGTATTTATGCGGATTGAATTATCACGGTTACCAATGGTATAATTTAATCATAACAGTCAGAGAAAGTCAGAATTTTTTGTGCATTTTGCTTCTCTGGCTTGAGAGGAGAAATACATATGAAAAATATTAAAAAAACAGCGGGTAAATTATTTGCAATAATTCTCACGGTATCGGTTGCAGTATCCTGTGTGGTGTCAACGGGCATTTTCACAGCCTCGGCATACACAGCGCCGAAAAAAGGCAAAATTGTTTACAACAAAACAATACACAATAAATACAGCAAGGTCGAGAATACGATTCTTGACAGCCTTAAAAATTTTGACGAGAAAATTGATATCAGCAGTCTAAATGTTCCGAGAAGTGATATTTCGGAAATTTTTAGGGTGCTGACATTGACTCATCCTGAGCTTTACTATGTGAATCAGGGATTTTCGTACTCCTACTATCCGTCAGAGGACACGATTGCATCAATCCATCCCGAGTACACAATCAGCAAGAGCGAGTATGCAACACAGAAAAAGTCGCTTGATAAAGAGGTTGAGAGAATTCTTTCGCTTGTGGACGAGAATATGACCGATTCCGAAAAGGCTCTTGTAATCCACGATGAGCTTGCCATTATGAGCGAGTACAGCACATCAGATTACAACAAGGCTGATATTTACAATTCACTTGTTGAAAAGACTTCCGTATGTCAGGGCTATGCGCTTGCGTATTCCTACATTCTTTCGCTTGCCGGAATAGACTCCGAACTTGTTGAGTCAAACTCAATGAACCATATGTGGAACAAGGTTCATATCGGCAACGCTTGGTATAATGTTGATGTTACATGGGATGATCCTATTAATGACCGACCGGGACACGCTCAGCATACATACTTTCTTTTAAGCGACAATGCCATTCAGAATCTTCCGTCAAAGCACTATGATTACACAATAAGCAACAGCGCAAATTCGACAAAATATGATAATTACGAAATCCATAATTTCGACACAAGGCTTTGCGAGGTTAACGGTGAATTTTACGGCTTTGTCAACAACAATTCTTCAGCTAACAAGGGTGCATTGTTAAAATACAAGCTTGACAGCAATACATATGAGAAAAAGCTGACAGTAGACGAAAAATGGAGTGCCGGCGGTAATTCCTACTGGGTAAATACATATATGAGCCTTGAAAAATACAACGGTGTCCTGTATTTCAACACCTCCGATGCCGTGTATTCATACGATGTTAAAACAGGCAGACAGGCAGTTGTCGCATCCGATATCAGCGGTGTGTCCGCATCATCAGGCAAGCTTTGCTACGGTATGGTTCTCAAGGGTGACGCAATGTATGCCGCCGTGTCGGATTCTCCGAACAACAAAGCGACTTTGAAGTATATAAAAAGGGTTGACAAAGACAGTCTTGCAATCGGTATGACAAACTATATTATGATTTCAAGCACAAATTCAATTGAAAAAGCATATTACGGTGATGTAAACTGTGACGGCGAAATAAATATTGCCGATGCAACCGCAATTCAAAAGGCGATTGTGGGTCTTGTCAATCAGAGCGAAATTGAGAGTATAAACTCCGATGTGAACTTTGATTCCAATATCACCGTCATTGACGCAACCACAATTCAGAGTTACATTGTAGGACTTATATAACGGCAAGCAGTCAGCAAATTGAAAATAAAAAATCACAGTCGGGCAGCAGGTTTGCAAAATGCAAAATTTCTGTTGCCCGACTGTTTTTTATAATCGGTTCTGTTCAATTTTAGCATTTTTAGAGGGCATAACCCAAAAATAAACCCAAACCCGTAAAAATAAGCGTTCGGAATATAAAAAGAAAAACGGCAAAACCTTAGTGGTTAAGCCGTTTCTTAGTGGTTGCGGGAGCCGGATTTGAACCGACGACCTTCGGGTTATGAGCCCGACGAGCTACCTAGCTGCTCTATCCCGCGATATAGATGCTTGCTGTTTTTTACAGCTTTTTCATTATAGCACTGTGCAGGGATTATGTCAATAGTTTTTTAAAATTTTTTCTTTTTAGTTAATTCCCATAGTAAAGTTTGCCTCTTTCCTACTCCTGCTGTGGAACTTATATCTGTCAACCTATTTTGTATCAAAGTTAATCCTGCAACAAAAAATACGGATAAATACGAATATATAAAATTATGCGGTTTTATACAGGCACAATCAATAATAAAAATTTTCAATATGTTTATTGTGACAAAATAATATGGCAAAAATTGTGCATAATTCAGCCGCAATACTGCCTGCCTGAACAATTTGCACTAAAAGCTAAATTTATATTTATACATTTCGCCGTAGCAATAATTGTTAATTTGTGTTACAATTATGGTGTCATTTTTTAATGATATTATGTGATTAACGGAGAGCTTATGCCAATATACAGAATTGCAGACTTAAATGTTGAAATAAATCCAAAATATAAACTTGCAGGACAGCGTCTTGAGCCGTATATCATTCAGTCGGATAAATCGGATAAGGTTGATATAACTGTGTCTGTTACCGACGGTGAAATTACTCAGCGTTGCATGCTTGGCAGCAATATCGACAGGCAGGAAGCGGAGGATGTTCTGATACTCACAAAATTTTGCAATGCGGTGCTTGACGGGTTTGACGGTTTCTTTTTTCATTCATCGTGTTTAGAGCTTGACGGTGAGGGCTATGCTTTTTCGGCTGTCAGCGGAACAGGCAAGTCAACCCACACGGCACTTTGGCAGAAGCATTTTGGCGACAGGGTGACGATGATTAACGACGACAAGCCGATTATACGAAGGTGTGGCGGAAGGTTTTATGTTTACGGAACACCCTGGATGGGAAAGGCTAACATAGGAACAAACACAAAGGCTCCGCTTAAGGCTGTATATATACTTGAAAGAGCAAAGGAAAACAGGGCGGCAAGGGTTTTGCCGTCACAAGTTTTAAGGCAGTTGTTTGAAGCAGCTGTTATTGATGTTGAACGGAGCAGAATGGAAAGACTGCTTGAATTGTTCGACGGGTGTTTCAGTGTAACGCCATTGTTTCTGCTCGGCTGTAATATGGAAGACGGTGCCGTCATCACGGCTTATAATGCCGCAAACGGCAAGGATAAATAGAGTTATCAGAGTTATCGGATTTTTCGGAGAACGGAGATATATTATGGAATTTGCTCAGGTTGTTTCAGTTGAAAATATGAGAAAGAGCGACGCAAAAACAATTGCGGAGCATACCCCCTCGGCAGAGCTTATGTACAGAGCCGCAAAGGGGATTTTTGAATCGGCAAAATTTGTCGGTAAGGTTGCCGTGGTTTGCGGAAAGGGAAATAACGGCGGCGACGGTTATGCGCTCGCCTGCATTTTGTGCCAAAACGGCTTTACTCCGACAATTTTCAGAGTAGGCGACGGCTTTTCAAAGGACGGTCTTTACTATTATAAAAAAGCAATGTCACTTGGTGCGGAAGAATTACCGATGTCACAGGCGGCTGCCTTTACAGGCTTTGACATTGTCACAGACTGCTTGCTCGGAACAGGGTTTTCGGGTGAATTAAAGGGCGAAATGCTTGATGCCGTTGAGCAGATAAATATGACAAATGCCTATGTTATAAGTGCCGATATAAACAGCGGAATCAACGGCGATACCGGTGTGTGCGGTACGGCGGTAAATTCAGACCTTACCGTTTCAATCGGTTCATTTAAGACAGGAATGTTTTTGAATGACGCACCGTACTATATCGGGTCAATGACGAATTGCGACATAGGAATCAATCTTATTGAAGAAGAGTACAAGCTGATTGATTATTCTCTCCTGCATATGTTTGAGGGCTACGGCTCACTTGTTATGACAACCGAGGAGTTTTTTAAAAAATACGGCTACGAGCCTTCAAAATGCAATGTTGCACGCTGTGTTGAGGAAATCAGCAAAAAAGAACGCAGAACAGTTGTTGTAAAAACAGACCATTCTGCGGTAATTGCGGATCTTAAATATATTTATTTTTGTGCAGACTATGTAATAAATAACTGACAGTGAAGGTGAAACTATGAAATACAAAAAGGCGTTGTTACCGCCCGAACCGTATTACAGCGGCAGGGTTACAAGATACCCCGACAGGAAGGTGCCTTTTGAGGCAGGTCTTCGCTGGCATGTGTCGTATGAAATTGCCTATGTAAAAAAAGGAAAGGTAAGGCTTAATAAGCTCGACTGCGAAATAATTCTTAACGAGGGCGATGTTTATGTGCTGAACAGTCAGGAGGTTCATTCCTACGAAGATATCGGTGACGATACTCAAGTTATTATGCTCAATATAATCCCCAAAGCCATTGCACCGTATGTTGATGACCCGCATATTGTACCGAAATTTAAACAGCCCCAAGGCGAAGCGTTGGAAGTTATCAGGAAAACAATGAACACATTATACGGTTATGAGGAATACAAAAGCAAGCTCATCAGTATGAAGGTCAGAGCAGTAATGTACAGCGTTGCGTACTACCTTATCCGCGACTGCATTGATAATAACATTGAGTATGTTCACGGCTCACAGGCCGATGATTTTGACTGTGCAAAAAGTGCCATCCGATATATGCACGACAACTATAAGCACGAAATAACGCTCGGTGAAATTGCCAATTATGTGGGAATGACGCCGGCACATTTTTCAAAATATTTCAAGGAAAAAACAGAGGAAACCTTTTCAAGGTATCTTCGCAGGGTTCGCCTTGAGCATGCAATTGATGATTTGAGAAATAAAAAAATCACCGTCAGACAGGCGGCGATTGAAAACGGTTTTCCGAATGTTAATTCTCTTATTTTATCCTGTAAGTCCGAATACGGCAGAACCCCTGCGGAGCTGAAGAATTACAGCGAAAAGAATTAACGGCAGGCTGCCGCTGCCGATTTTACACCGTCATAATCCGCACCGTCTTTTCATACATATTATCGGTGATTGATATGAAAAAATTGTTCTGTGCGTTCTTGTGCGTAATGCTTGCGGCATTGTCGGCAGTGATATTTCTGGGCGGAAAAGAAACCCCGTCAGGCTACATAAAATATGTTGAATTTAATGTTACGAAGGACGCTCTGCAAAATGCCGTTGACCTCGATATACAAACTCACGATGACGACAGGCACACCGACTGCGTAACTGTGCTTGCGTATCTCGGCGCAAAATACGGCGGTGATTTTACAAAGTACAAATACAGCGATATGACCGCTTTTGCCGACAAAATCAAAAACGGCGAAACCGTTGAAAACCTGACAAAGGATATGAAATATTTCAGCTACTACTCTCAGGCATACGGTGCGGCACTTTCGGGAATTGTAGGCAATTACGAAAAAGAAACCTCAAAAGGTACTGAAAAAGGCTACGGCTTGTGTTGGTTTTCGCCGATTGCCAAAACTTTTCCGTATTCCTGCTATGATGATTTCGGGGCTGTCAGAACCTATGGCTACACAAGACCGCACCTTGGTCACGACCTTATGGCGGCGGTCGGCACACCTGTCGTGGCGGTTGAGTCGGGAACGGTTGAAATTATGGGCTGGAACAGATACGGCGGCTGGCGAATCGGAATCCGTTCTGCCGACAAAAAACGCTATTGGTACTATGCCCACCTAAGACAGAACCGTCCCTTTGCCGAAAATCTTAAAGAGGGCGACAAGGTTTGTGCAGGCGATGTAATCGGTTATGTGGGAAGAACGGGTTACAGCGATACCGAAAATACAAACGGAATAACCGAAAGTCATTTGCATCTCGGACTTGAGCTTGTGTTTGATGAGAGCCAAAAAGAAAGCAATAACGAGATATGGATTGATGTGGGTGCTATAACAAGCGTTGTTGAGCAAAATCAGAGCGAAGCAGTGCGCAATAACGAAACAAAGGAATTTACAAGAAAATTCAAATTTTCGGTTAATAATGATTTACAAACAGGTGCAGCAGGATAGATGCTTCAGCAATTGTCGGCAATACTGATTCTTAACAAAGTGACTGACGCAAAATCATATGCAGTTTTCATAATATCAAATCACTTTACACCAAAACCGCAGACTGTCATACGGCAGTCTGTTTTTTTGCCTCTAAGTCGAAACGCGTCACGAAATATCAACTAAACCGTACAGAACGACCTCTTCCGTTAATATCACGAAATCATTAACATTACTTTTATTCTGTTTGGGCAAAAAATCATATAATTTGTATGTTGACGGCAAATCTTCAATAAGTTAAAATATGTAGGATGGTATTTAAAAAATGATTTTGAAATTATGTTTGTGGGAGGTAAAAACGAGTGGTATTTTCAAGCCTTGTGTTTTTATTTGCGTATCTTCCGATAACCCTGCTTGCCTATTATCTTGTGCCAAGGCAGGGACGCAATATTTTTCTTTTTATCGTAAACCTCATATTCTACGGCTGGGGTGAACCAAAGCTTGTTTTGCTTATGGTGTTCAACATCTTCTTCAACTACATAGGCGGTTGGCTTGTTGACAAATACAGAGCCGATGCCAAAAAGAAAAAGCTGTTTCTGATTCTTACCTGCGTGCTTGATATTGGTATTCTTGCGGTGTTCAAGTACACGGGAATGATAACCGAAACGCTCAATATGCTGCCGTTTCTCAATATTCCCGAGCTTAAAATCAGCCTGCCAATCGGCATCAGCTTCTACACATTCCAGACAATGAGCTATGTTATTGATGTTTACCGTGATGATGCGCCCGTGTCGAAGAATTTTATCAACTTCGGTACATATGTTGCACTTTTTCCGCAGCTTATTGCAGGTCCGATTGTCCGTTACCGTGATGTTGCCGAACAGCTTGTAAACCGCCGTGAAACGCTTGAAATGTTCACAAGGGGCGTGAAGCTCTTTATGGTCGGTCTTGCAAAAAAGGTAATTATCGCAAACACAATGGGAACGCTCACAACAAACATTTTTGCAACAACCGATGAAAACGGTGTTGTCGGAACATGGGTGGGTATGATAGCCTACACATTCCAGATTTACTTTGATTTTTCGGGCTACTCCGATATGGCTTGCGGTCTTGGCAATATGTTGGGATTCGAGTTTCTTAAAAACTTTAACTATCCCTACATTGCAAAGTCAATTACAGACTTTTGGAGAAGATGGCACATTTCACTTTCAACATGGTTCAAAGAGTATGTTTATATCCCCCTCGGCGGCAACAGAAAGGGCGTTAAAAGGCAGATTCTCAACCTTCTCATCGTGTGGGGACTTACAGGGCTTTGGCACGGTGCGGCATACAACTTTGTACTTTGGGGACTTTACTACGGACTTCTTCTTATTCTTGAAAAATTCGTACTCAAAAAATTTCTCGACAGACTGCCGTCATTTGTTCAGCACATTTACACTCTGTTTATCGTAATCATCGGTTGGGGACTTTTCTACTTTACCGATGTAGGACAGCTCGGTGAGTTTATGGCTGACCTCTTCAATTTCGGCAACGGAATTTGCGGCAATCAGGCATTTAACCTCATTATGAGCAACCTGCCGATGCTTATTATTGCGGCTGTTGCGTCAACTCCGCTTGCAGCAATGCTTTACAACCGCTTTGAACACACACGCTTTATGTGGATTCCCGAAACACTCTACTGTATGGGTGTCCTTGCTGTCAGCACGGCAAGCCTTGTTAATCAGAGCTACAACCCGTTCCTTTATTTCAGATTTTAAAACGGCTGTGAACAATTAGAAAAAAGTCAGGTGAATATATATGCGTTTTGCTGATAACAGAAATAAAATCGGAAAATACATTCCTGCGGTTGTATTTTTGATTTTCATATACGGAATTGCTTTGTGGTTCTTGTTTTCACCGAAAACCGACTACAGTTCTTCCGAAAAAAGATACTTGCAAAAGTTCCCCGATACCAATGTTGAAAAGGTGCTTTCGGGAGAGTTTGGCAGTGAGTTTGAAACATTCTTTGCCGACCAGTTTCCGCAGAGAAACACATGGGTAGGTATTAACGCATACACCACCCTTGCGGAGGGCAACAACGGTGCAAGCGGTGTGTACAACTGCAAAAACGGCTGCCTTATCAACAAGCCTGTTTCGACTGAGAACAATCTTGATAAGAATATCGGCGCGGTTGCCGACTTTGCAAAATCAATCGACACTCCGACAACGGTTATGCTTGTTCCCTCAACAGGATATATTGCCGATGATGTGCTTCCGACATTCCACGATAAATACAACGATGATGAGGATATAAGCAGGATTTCTTCAACGCTTTCAAAGGATAAAATCGGCTTTGTCGATTTGCGTGAACGCTTTAAGAGCGAATACAAAAACGGCAGTCAGCTTTACTACAAAACAGACCACCATTGGACAACAAAGGGTGCTTACACGGGCTATCAGGAGCTTTGCAAGGCACTCGGCGTTACTCCGATTGATGATTCAACCCTGAAAAAAGACAGCTACCCCGACTTTTACGGCACAACATATTCTTCAAGCGGTTTTTGGCTCACTCCGCCCGATAATATCGAAATTTGGAGCAATCCGAACAATTCTTCAAAAAATATCTCCGTAAAAATTACCGAGGGTGCAAACATCAAAACTTCGGGTTCAATGTACTTTACCGACCATCTCAAAGAGGACGACAAGTACCCCGTGTTTATTGACGGCAATCACGCTCTCACGGAGATTACAAACACCAATGCAAAGAACGGAACTGTTCTTCTCATAAAAGACAGCTTTTCGCACAGCCTTGCACCGTTCCTTGCAGAAAATTACAGCAAGGTAGTTTTGGTTGACCTGCGTTATTACAAGGAAAGCGTGTCAGACCTTGTGACAACCTACAACCCCGAACAGGTTGTTGTGCTTTACGGAATTGACAACCTTGCAACCGATACCGACATTGTATGGCTCAAGTAAGCTGACAATCTAAATAAACTATACGGCACTCCGATTCAGTCGGGGTGCTTTTCTTTTGGCAAGCTCTCATTTGCCTGATTGAATAAAAATTCACGATATGTTTTCAAATCGGCTCGCCTCATCGGCATTGTTCACTTAGTATTGTTCTCTTAGTATTTTTCTTTTGGTCTTCTTCTTTTAGTATTATTAGTCCGTAAACGGCGAGGGGGACGGGTATAAAATTTACAGGGGTCAGATACAAATTTTTAGGGGGAGGGGTGGAGTATCTTTCGTAGGGGGGTGTAAAATATTACACAGGTTGACCGGCAGGACAATAGTTTGCACAACATTAGTGACCGACAGAACACTACAACGATTAAAATCAAAATCAAGCAAAGGACGCTATAAGATTTTCTCTGGCAAAGCCCTCGTCAAAAAAGTCGGGATTTACCGAATACACATACGGTGCAGACTGAATTTTGCCGAATTTTCCAATAGCAAAACCGCCCGCCTTTGAAATGATGTTTCTCTCGCACAGCTCATAGATGGTCTTTCTTGCCGTTGTTTCCGAGATGGAACAGGATTCTGCGATTTTACGCATTGACGGATAGCAGGTATTCGACTTGTCACAGCACCTCATAATGTAGCAAAGCACGGCAAATTGTGCAGGTTTGAGTTGGAGGTCAAAGACCTCGTTGGGAATCATAAAGAAATTTGTCATAAAAAATCGCCTCCACTAAAGAGCCTTAAAAAGAGAAAATTGCATATTTTAATACATTTATTTAAAAATATTTTCAAAAAATTTTTTCGGAATAAGAGTTGTTTTGTCATAGTCTTGTCACGGTCGGTATGATATGATATGTTTGCAGTCAAAGGTACTGTGCAAAAAAATAATCGGTATATATTTTGATTTGTTCAAAAAAAGACAAGGAGATTACCGTTTTCGGCAGTCCCCCTGTCAAGTGCAGAATATTTATTTTTTAGTTATCAGCCTTTTATCAAGTGATACTTTCTTGCGTTCTTAACGATGAATGTAACAGAAATTGCAACGGCACAAAGCTCAGCAGCGGGCAACGCCAGCCATACACCGTTTATGCCGATAAACATCGGCAAAATTAACATTGCGGCACACTCGAAAACAAGCGTTCTTGCAACCGAAATTACGGCTGAAATCTTGCCGTTGTTGAGTGCGGTAAAAAGTCCCGATGCAAAAATATTCGTTCCGCACAACAGATAATTGATTGCAAAAATTCTGAATCCGCCGAGTGCAATCTGCTGAAGCTCCTCATCACCCGCCGAGAAAATTCTTACAAGCGGTTCTGCAAAAATTTCAGATGCCGCAATCATTGCGAGTGAAATTATCAGCGTGATTTTTATACATAGCCTAAACAGCTTTTGCAGCTTTTCGTGATTTTGTGCGCCGTAGTTAAAGCTGATAATCGGTGAAACTCCCGAAGTAAACCCGAACGAAACCGCAATAAAAATAAAGTGAATGTACAAAATAGCACTTATTGCCGCAACACCCTTTGCACCTGCAAATTGCATCATCTGAATATTGAATAACGCTGTTGTCACGGCTGTTGAAAGGTTCGTCACCGCCTCGGAAGAGCCGTTCGCCATTGCAAAGAGAATTTCTTTTACTTTAAATTCAGGTTTGCCAAAGTGCAGAGCTTGCTTTTTGTTGAAAAAGAGCAAAAGCGGAATTGCACCCACAGCCATACCGATGATTGTGCCGAGTCCCGCACCGATTATTCCAATCCCCCACACAGCCATAAAAAGAATGTCCAGCACAATATTTGTACAACCCGACAGTATTGAGAAAATCAGCATAATGTGGGGCTTGTCCGCTGTTACAAGGTACGATTGATTGAGCATCTGCCAGCACATTACAAAGCCGTAGGGAATCATAACGCTGCCGTAATCAATGCAATATGGGAGAATCTTTTCGTTTGAGCCGAACATCATATACATAGGTTCGGCAAAAATTGTGAACAGCACAGCAATGATAACAGAAATGACCGTTGCCGTGATTGCAACACCCGACATAAGACGGTTTGCCTCCTCCTGCTTTCCCTCACCCATTTTCTTTGCGATTATAGCATTTGAGCCTGTTGAAAACATTAACCCCACAGCCATAAACACAAGCGTGAACGGATATACGATGTTGATTGCCGACAGTGCGTCGCTTCCTACACAGTTTGCAACGACTATTCCGTCAACAACCGTATAGAGTGACATAAAAACCATCATAAGAATAGTCGGCAGAGTAAATTTAAGAATTGTCCCCGCCTTAATAGGCTTTGCATAAATTGATGTCGCCATAAAATCTCCTAACCCTCAATTATTGTTTTTTACAGACCATTCAGATGATTGTATCATAACTTTGTCGCAATTACAACCGATTTGTCTTTTTTCGTAAATTATTCCTATCAATACCCATGCGTATGGGAATTTGAAAGTCGAAAATGGATAATCGAAAATGAAAAATGAAAATTGCGGTCGGAAATAAAGCTTTATTAAGTTCAAATCTTACTGTTCCCGACCGTAACACAGCATTTGAATTTTTATGTTTATACTCATATGCTTTAGCATAATAAAATCCGTGCAAAAGGCACATAACCGTCATCGTTCTCGGTTATGTGCCTTCCTGTTTTTGTAAGGCTGTTTTTTCACAGCCACTGTTTTGTTGAACGGGCTACCATTTCGGATTGGTCGTTTTTTCTTTTTAGGCGGTCTTAATGCGACAGCACCTTTAAATATTTACAAATTGGCATAGTGAATTATACTATTTTCTTGTAATTGACCAACCCTTTGAGTTGAAACCGCTTACCGTTTTGCCTTTTCTGTCAATACAACGGACTGTGTAGATTACCTTCTTACCCTTTTTAGCACCTGAATCTGTGAAAGAGGTTGAAGTTGTATCTTTTACCTTTGTCCAGCTTCCTCCGTCATATTTTCTGTAAAGACGGTAGCCGTAAACACCGGCAATCTTATTCCATGTCACACTTACACCCTTTGATGTATTTGTAAGCTTTGTTATTTTCGGTGTTGCGGCTGTGTATTTCTTAGACCAGCCCTTTGAATAAAAACCGCTGACGGTTTTGCCGTTCTTATCAATACAACGGATTGTGTAGGTCTTTGTCTGATTTGCACTTACCGCCGAATCTGTATAGCTTGTTGCGGTTGTGTCTTTTATTCGTTTCCAACCTGTAGAAGTCTTTTGATAAATTCTGTAACCGTAAACACCTGCGATTTTGTTCCAAGTCAGTTTAATACCGCCCGATGTGTTGTCAAGCTTTGAAATTGTCGGAGCAACGGGTGTATATT
>ERZ857629.2073-NODE-2073-length-19807-cov-3.207169_pt1 | contig 19807 bp, 15 predicted proteins | sample MGYA00519700_ERZ857629 | MGnify/ENA primary metagenome ERZ857629 (study PRJEB31778, sample SAMEA3449351) | human gut metagenome | biome: human gut; feature: human-associated habitat; material: faeces | place: United Kingdom | collected 2010/2012 ...
TACATATATTTGAGTAGATGGTACATATATAGAATGTGTTATAGCCACAAAATGATTTGCAATTAATGATCCCGCCCATAGCATTGAAAAAACATTGGACAATATAAAAAATTTCTTATATTTTAACCAATTTAATATAATAACAATTATGGTGGTAATTATTAAAACAGTCATATTATCCTTTCCTTTTAAATAAATAACAAAGTATATTTTTTGAATATTTTGATAAAATGAACATTACTAATTGTTTTATAGATACACGAGAAATTAATTTGTTAATTGTAATATTTCTGCCTAATTCATTTAATATTTCATTTAGATTTTCGAATTCTTCATCGTTATATTCTAACTCTCCATTTCTAGCAAAAATATACAAATACAATAAACTTATATACTTATCAAATATAGCCAAATCAGTAAATTCACTTTTATTTTTTTTACATTGATCTATTACCATGTCCAATGGAATCGCCATTCTCATGCGTGACCTAAGTGAGGCTTTGTGTACAATACTATTATCTCTTTGTAAATAATTGATGATCGGTGTTGAAATATTTTTTATTAAAAGAGGCATACAACATAATTCAAATGTAAACACAACATCTTCATTAACGATTCCATTAAAAAATCTAATATTTTCTAATGTTTTCTTTCTATATAATTTATTCCAGACACAAATAAACAAATTCTGTTTGTAAAAATATTCTTTAACAAGAGTATTATTTTGGCCAATAATTGCTTCTTTTAATAATTTTTTTTGAGTAATTTTTCCATTTTCGTAAACATAATTGACTGATCCTTGAACAATATCAACATTTTTTTCGAATGCATTCATCATTATCTCAATGCAATTTTCCTCAATCCAATCATCGCTATCAAGAAAAAAAATATATTCGCCCGAAGCGTGTTGTAACCCTGTATTTCTTGCTGAACTCAATCCACCATTTATTTGATTTATAAGTATTGTATTATCCCTAAAATACGGACGGATTAGTTCAATGCTATTATCTTTTGTTCCGTCATTTACCACAATTACTTCACAATTATCATATGTTTGATTAATAGCACTTAGAAATGACTTCACGATATATTTTTCCACATTATATACGGGCATTATTATAGACACCAATGGCATATCATTTAATTTTTCCAACAATCGCTTTCCTCCTTATATATTTGAACTTTTCATACCCCAACAAAAATATATATTGTAATTTGTTAATGTAACCTTTTTCGCATGCTTTTTTCATCATTACATTTACACCATTATGCATGGCTTTTATATTTCCAGATAAACCACTTTCACCAAATGATCTTTTTCCATTTCCACAAAACACAAGTTCGTCTTCCACATAGTATAAACCACAATGTGCTGCTAAATACAGAAAGAAAATCCCTTCTTCAGCATGTGTCATATCAGAAGGAAAATATCCATCTTTAAATACAGTCTTGTCAAAAACAATTGAAGGCGTACACGGCCAATTCTTCAAACAGTATTGAAATGGCGTCAATCTATATACGCCCTCATGTACTTTTTTTCCTAGGTGAATCGACTCGCCTATTCTATTGCTTCCGATAGCTTTTATTTCGCTATATTTATTAAGAATCTCATCTATTCTTTCTATTTTATTTTTTTCCCACACATCATCTGAATCAAGTAGAGCAATATAATTATTTGTAGTTTCTCGTATTCCTATATTCCGTGCATTAGCTGCTCCACCATTACAGATATTTATTAGTTTTATTTTATCATTAGTATGATTAGAAACAACTATTAGAGAATCGTCCGTCGACCCATCATTTACAATAATTATTTCAGATATTAATTCGTATTTTGTCTGATTTTCAATAGATTTAATAGTTTCGATTATCGTATCGCCACTATTATACATCGGTATTACAACGCTAAATCTCATTTTTTCACCCATATCTCATTCATAAATTAACAGTTATAATTTTTTCATTTTACTTATATTTACTCCACATTTTAGTACAATAGCAATATTTTTTTATTATCCTAGCTGGACACCCACCAACGATGCAGTTGTCTTCTACATCTTTTGTAACAACTGAATTTGCTGCAATAACAACACCATTTCCAATTTTTACACCCTGTTGTATTACAGAACCTTCACCTATCCAAACATTATTTCCAATATCAATAAATGCGGTCATAATTTTTCTCTCGTTAGGTGGAATCTCTGGTGAATCTTGATTATCTCCTTTATAATTACCATGAGAATTATCTATAATAAGTACTCTTGACCCAATTAGAACATTATTACCAATTTGTATACTATCTGCACATCTAATACTTACATTATCTCCAATGTTTACGTTATCGCCAAGAATTAATCTCTTATCTTTAAAAACTCCATTAACTTCAATTCGACAATGTCTTCCTGTAGTTAAATTTCGTCCAAACTCGATATACTTTTTCCCCCTTATAACAATTGGAAATCTAATCATCCTACAAGAAGGAAATAATAATTTTGTTTTTAATACGTACGATATATTCTGCAATGTTTCATATATCCCATAATTAGATGATCTCATTATTTGTTATCTCCGCTACTTTCATTTCAAACTCCTTGACGCTAAGTTTCTCTTCAAAAAAGCTTCTCACGTTAGTTCTTACACTCTCCCCTTCAAAATTAGCATCATTGAAATTAACTCCAACACCATACTTATCAACCATATCCCAAGTGTCACCGTGAATATTGTTAATAATAGGTAATCCCGCTTCAAAGTAATCCATGCTTTTCATTGTAAGTCCAACAAATACTGATTCTTTCATGATATTCAAACCATAATGACATGAATCAAATATTTTTTGTTTCTCATCAGAATCATACACTTTACCATGGTAAATAACTTCTGCACCATTTTCTTCGGCAGTTTTAATTAGTTCTTCTCTCTTTTCGCCATCACCAATGATATGTAGCACAACTGGTTTAGTCTTTTTTAATTCTTTAACTATATCACATATAGTTGGAATATCGATAATATTGTTAATTGAGCCTAAATAACATAATGCAGTTTTATCTTCGGGTGGATTTGGATTACCTTTAAATTCTTTGATTTCTCGTGCCAAGTACACCGTTGTCATTTTTGATTTATCAACATAATTTACTAATTTTGTTTGATATAATTCACACTCTGTTACAACATGGTCAGCTACATTAATCCATTTATTTCTAAGATGTCCCCATGCTTTTATAGGTGGAAGATTTTTGATTTTTTGTACCGGCATTGTTTCTGGCCACATATCAATAACATCAAAAATCAACTTAGTATTTGGATGTTTCTTTTTATACTTTGCAGCATCTTTTGTAAATGAATTAGGTGGAATTAAAACCCATAACAAATCAAGATTTTCTTTTGATAAATCTTTAAATATATCTTTTGATAATTTATGGTGTGACCAAAGTCTTTGAGGAGACATGTTTTTGTAATATGGATTAGCCTTAATATATACAAAATTTTCTTTATTATCAGTTCTCTCAACCTTCTCGAAATGACGAAAAGTAGATGTATATACTATTACTTTGTCGCCTCTATTTTCGAAAAAATTATGAAGCAAATCAACGCGATGTTCATACGTATCAAAGCAATTTACTATTACAACATTCATCTCCTACATCTCCGTCCTTCTAATCGATTCTTCTAAACTACAAACTCTGTAATTTTCCTTATATTCACTCATTGCCGCTTCATAACTTAACGAGCCAAACGCCTTATCTACCAAGCCGGTAAAAGGTCTCAATAAGTACAATCCCCAGTTAAAGACTCCCGTAGTGATTATTTTATTGTTGTGCGCTTTTGCAATCATTTCTACAATTTCAGTTGTATTGCTATACTCACCATTTTGGGGCCAGAATGTTCCTTGCTCCTCATTTTCAATCATGAGTCTTACAAACTCACATAAGTTTTCAATGTAGAGCATACTTCTACAATTTTTTACCCTTGGGAAGATAGGGAGTTTAGTAGCAAACTTAGCAAGAATTGGATAATTTCCCTTGCTTCCTTTGCCGTAAATCATTGGTGGTCGTAATACACAGATTTTCATACCACCCTCTATTTCCCTTAATCCCAATTCCGCTTGCCATTTAGAATCTGAATAGCAGTTATTTGGAGTTGGCTTTGTATCTTTTCTTATTACTTTTGATTTTCCGAGTGGAGCACTGTTTCCATAGACAATTGCACTACTCATGAAGATAAACTGTTTAACATCTTCGTTCGCTGCCTTTTTAGCAACTTCGATTGTTAAATCAGTGTTTACGCTTCTATATAACTTTTCTTTCTCTGCTGAAAGCTTCCCATTGTCGCTATGTGCAATTCCAGCAACGTGGTAAACCACATCATAATCTTTAAAGCTCTTATTTCTCCAACTACCGTCAATCATGTCAACGGTTTCTACACTATATTTATCCGCCCACTTAGATAGCCAGTTTTCTACATTTACACCAATATAAGAATTAGCTCCAGTAATAAGCACCTTCTTCATCTACTTTCCCTCACTATTCTTCTTCATCTCTCCTGTTCCACCTTCAACTACACCTTCGCTTCTCAGTACGCTGAATATAGTTCCAATAAAACATCTACAATCCATCAAGAACCCCATCTTCTTAACATACTCGCCATCAAGTCTTGCCTTAACATCTATCTCCAGTTCATCACGCCCGTTAATCTGCGCCCATCCTGTAAGTCCAGGTGTCACAGCATTTGCTCCATATTTTGCACGTTCTGCATAGAGATCGTTCTGATTCCATAAGGCAGGTCTTGGGCCAATGATACTCATCTGTCCCATCCATATATTAAAAATCTGCGGAAGTTCATCTAATGAAGTCTTCCGTAAAAAGCCGCCGATCCTAGTAATATATTGTTCTGGTTTATCAAGCATATGTGTTGGCACATCATGAGGCGTTGACATTTTCATAGAACGATACTTGAATATCTGGAAAAACTGCTGCTTTCCGCCTTTGTCTTTCGCTATCCTCTTCTGTCGAAAAAATATCGGTCCTGGGTCGTCTACTTTAATGGCTATTGCAAGAACAATCCATACAGGGATTAAAATTATAATGCCAATTGATGACAGTAAGATATCTATGAAACGCTTAAAAAATCTCTTATACATTCATGTTTTTCCTCCGTAATTTCTCATGTAAATCTTCATTTAGCTAACATTTAATTCTATTGTTTTTATGTTTATTCTTTCTTTTTATTTTAAATCTGTGATATTCTGTATACAGATATTTATGGTCTTTTTTAAGTTCTTGAAGGCTAAAAAAGACCCGTAACCCACCGTGATAACACCCACACTGAGCCTGGTCAATTACCACCTCTTATTTTTCTACTCTATATTGTGGGTCAATTCAGAGTACCCAAGAAGCCATCTTAACCTCTCTGGTTCTCGAATCTAACTCACAATCCATAGAAAATTACATAATCAGGGCTTGATCTAGGCCTTCGAAACCTGCATAAAATCAAGTTTTTTTCTTGGTTGTCCCTATTATACTCCTATCACTTCGTCCCCTTCTCCGATTCCTAATACACGAAGAGCCATCTCAGCACAAGCCATCTGAGAGTTAAGACATACGCACTTATTTATGCCGACCCACTCTGCAATAGTCTTCTCTAACTGCTTTGTTCTTGGACCGGTTGTAATCCATCCGAATCTGAGAGCCTGCGCAACTTCCTCTATCTCCAATTCTGTTATATCGGGAGGTGAAAATCCAATATTTCTTTTTACTAATAAACTATTCTTTTCCATATCTATGTCGTCCTTTATTACTGTAATTCTCTAATAATCATGTTAGCTTTATTTTCTGTTTTGATGGAAATAGGAATATCTCCATCAGCAACTTATTAAACTCCATCAAAAAGATTCGGGCATCTGCCGTTTTTCTCCTGATACTCTTTTACCCAATCAGCATCCATATCTGGTCTGACTGGATCACTTAACTTCTTTTCAAAGCAAAGAATTACTTTTCCTTCCTATTCGTTTTACAAATGGATGGTCAATAGTCCAGACCATCCTATTAATACTTCTTCCTTATTAAACATACTATTTCACTCCTTGATTTATTTCTTCTGGTCTTCTAAATGTTGGTACAACACTTCTCAATGCTTCTCTAGCATCATTGTCATCTTCTGACTCTAATGCATTTCTTAATACTTGAAGTTTTTCTTCAATTTCTTCTTTAGAAAGTGGTGTATCCTTTTCAATGAAGATCAAATCGTTATCTGTTTTCGTTAATGTGTCACTTTTCATTAATAGTTCTTCATATAATTTTTCTCCAGGACGCAATACTGTTTCTACAATTTCAATATCATGAGCACCTGATAGTTTGATCATGTTTTGTGCTAAATCTAAAATCTTAACTGGTTGACCCATATCAAGTACAAATAATTCTCCATTGTTTGCCATAGCACCTGATTGTAATACTAACTGACTTGCTTCTGGTATTGTCATGAAGTAACGAATAATTCGTTTATCTGTAAGTGTTATTGGTCCACCTTTGGCAATTTGTCTTTTAAATAATGGAATCACACTTCCTGCACTTCCTAATACATTTCCAAAGCGTGTAGCACTATATTTTACATTTCCATAAGTACTAGCTGATTGTACCATCATTTCACACATACGCTTTGTTGCTCCCATGACATTGGTTGGATTAACCGCCTTATCTGTAGATACCATCATAAAGCGTTGTGCTTCATATTTTTCACAAAGTTCAATTAAATTCTTTGTTCCAAATACATTATTATAAATAGCCTCCACACAATTGTGTTCCATTAAAGGTACGTGTTTATGTGCAGCTGCATTAATAACAATCTGAGGATGATATTGTTTAAATACCTTCTCTAATGCTTTTTTGTGTGTTATAGAACAAATTTCAATTTGAAGATTTAATTCATTGCCATAGGCAATCTTTAATTCTTGTTGTACATCATAAGCTCCATTTTCATAAATATCCAAAATGATAATTTGTTCAGGACTTATCTTCGCTAATTGACGACATAGTTCAGATCCAATGGATCCACCACCACCAGTAATTAATATTGTTTTTCCTTTATAATAATCATAAGTAATTTCATTTGTAACAACCAATGGTTTTCTGAACAACAATTCTTCAATATCAAATTCTCTTAGATTACGTTTACTTCCTGCAGTATATAATGTTGGATAGTCATATACCTTTACTTTATATCCAGCATTTTTATAATGTTCATATAAACATTTCTTTTTCTTAATATTCATACTAGGAATCGCAAATACAATTTCCTGTACTTCATATTGTTTTAACTTTTCTAGTGAGGTTTCGTCTGCATACCAGACTGGAATACCATTCACTTCTCTTCCTGCTTTTTCCTTATCAATATCTATAAAACAACGAGGTGTATATACTGCATTCTCATCATTTAGTAATTCTTCTGCAAAACTTGCACCAACTCGACCTGCACCAACAATCGCAATCTTTATTTTTTGTGCTTCTTTATCTGTACTTGTAGTTAAATTTGAAAATCTATATAACAACTTAGCTAAGAATTTACCCTTTGGCGTTTCATTATTACTATACAAATAACAATATCTATATATCATACGAATCGTAATGGCACCTAATAAATTGACACATACCAAGCTTAATCCACGATCAAAGCTAATTCTTCGAATTGGTAATGCCATCTGCATTAAAAAGATTAAAACGAACGCAATACCATCTGAAACAATCATACGAATATAGCCTTGAATTCCACCATAGCGCCAAATCTGTCCATAAATGTTTCCAATCAAACGACATACAAATATACAACAAAATCCTAATAGAGTTTGCTGTAAGGAATCAGTATTTGATAGTTTTGCATTCCCACTATATATCCATAATAATAATATAGAAGAAATTAAATAAACAATCACATCATAAACAACTAAAGACCAACGCGTGTTTTTCTTTTTTAAACCTTCACTCATCTAAATCTCCTATCCGTTAAAAAAGACTCGTGAACAAACACGAGTCAATATCTATAAAAATAACCCAATACATATAACTTAGATACAGTCTTCCCTACCCATAAATACTAGAAGATGAACAGTTCAATCAAAAGTGCGGTATACCAGCTACTTCAAATATCTCTTTTTGTACCTTATATAACTAAAAAAGTTCTATATTAAGCTATAAATAAAACCTTTTATCCCTAAAAGTTTATCTAATATAATAAACTTTGTATAACTACTTGTCAAGACGAACTGAAGTAGCATTTGATCACTGAAATCCTCTATTTACTTTATTTAAAAGTGTTTATTAAGTCCAACTATTATGTGAAATAAAATTAATATATTTCTTTAAATCTTAAACTCACATAAAGCAATTAACAATTGGTAAAAAAGTCAATTTTATAACCAAAATCATTATTTATTGATACGATTAATTTGTAAGCGTTTTACCATAAATATATAGATTTTTACAAAATCATTCAAAGTTATTTTAAATTACTCTTTACTCCCAATCAAAACGAGAATACTTACTTAGAGAACTTTCAACATCAAAAATAAATTGTTTTGAATCCTTTGTAAATGCATAAGATCCTACTCGAGTCACATAGTCAACATTCGTATAATTCTTTGTGAAAATAGCTTCATACAATTCAATTAATTTTTCTTCTCTTGTGACCTCTTCCTTTTCAGTCTCACTATGAGTATTAGTTGGTCCATCTATCAATATTTCGTTGTTATTTAATAGCTTCCTACATATATATACACCAAAATCATTATCATATAAATCCAGTAATGGCTGCCAATTCCTGCCATTAATAAAATCTTTGTGCAAGGTAACATCTATTATCTTTAATGCTAATGACAACATAATTATATATTTAAACATAAACCACTGTGTTTCGTTATGCATATTATTCTTACCTGAGAAATTTACAATATCAATAAATTTACATAATTCTCTCAATGATAAATTAAAGGTTTTCTGAATCTGTTTTAAAGCACTAGAACTCTCATCTACATCAAAAATATTTAATCCTTGGTAAAACTTAGTCAGATTTGCATGAGGTAATGAGAGCCTTAAATCAAAGAAACGATCCATATATCTACATGCATCAAAATCATTTCCATAAAAGTTCTTTATTGTATGTTGCAGCTGTTCCAAATTCACAGAGAACACAAATGTAATTCGATCATTTATAAAATAATGTTCAATGCGTTCTAGTAAACGAACAGCATAACTTGGTCTACATCGATCTAACTCATCTATAAAAATAATAAGATGTTCTGCCTTTTCACACAAAATCTCTTCAAAAAAGCCCCTAATACAAGTATTCAATTCATCTTTTTTACGAATTTTATCTAAAAAATTCTTTTCATTTAAGCCATCAATAACATTTGATATAGGTTTACCTGTAATTACATCACTTATTGTAGTTAATAAATGAGTAAGATGACTCAAATCAAATTGATTTGAATCTAGATCTAATTGTTGAGTAATTCTATAAATTAAAGACAATACTGGATCTTCTTCTGAATCATTTTCCCATGCATCAAAATATACTGCTAATAGATTATTATCTTGTAATCCGTCAAAAGAATTAGATTTCTTACAAACCTCAAGTATTTCATGTGCAAGCTGCTTATCCAAATTACTCAGTGAATTCTTTGCATTAAGCAATAGAGCGCATTGCTTCACAAAAAACGTTTTACCACTCCCCCATCGTCCATCAAGTGCAATACTATTTATTGAATTTTGATGGCTTAATAAATGACAAAAGCTATTTAATTCTGAATTTCTATCTAACAAATCCTCTTTAATTGTTAAAACTAAATTTTCATCTGTTGGCAATAAAACTGATTTTTTCATTTCAACCCCCTGTATTTACTAAAACTTCACACCATAATATATATCATGCATCAATTTTGCTAATGGTCTTTTACCAAAAGATTCTTCATCTATATAATTATCTAACACTAACTTACATAATTCACAGTATATAATACATAAATAATCAACAATAAATTATTTATAAGTAGAAGTAAAATTTAATCGATCAAGTATATTCACAATCTGTGTCAAAGCTTCAAAATCTGTAATAACACCTTTTTTGTTCTTATGAATTCATATATCATATATTTTATTGATTACAACAATTCGTGAGGAAATGTTGTTGTTATTTGTTTTTTAATCTACAAATTTTGTAATATCCCTCTTTGTTAGGATTTTTTTGATAATTATCAATCAAATTATTTTCTTTGAAAGCAGCAAGTAATTTTTCATTTTCATCATTAATTTTAAATCTAGGTCTACTGCGGCAATCAAATATTTTAAGATAGTCGGATAAGTTGAGCAAAGTAAGAATTTCTTTTAGTCTATCACTACATAATTCAGGCATTATAGTAATTAAGAGCTCAATCTTTTCTTCACGAGTTACTCTATCTGAATATAGAAGATTGTTTTTCAGCCTTTCGGAAACATGATTTGGATTATTTATGATAATTTCCATATTATTCACTGCATAATCAAATATCTTTGCTTGGATAGACTCATCCCATTGATCAAATGATGAACATAAATCCGGCAAGTCAGTATCTTCAAAATTATTTTCAAGAATATACAGACATATAGCAGAAGAATAACTCTTTCCAATTATTGAAATTTCATCACCTGTAAATCTCAACAATTGGATTTTCAATTTATCGCTAACATCCCAAGTAAGTATCTCTAACAATTCTTCCTTTGAAAATAAAGTATCATTCATTATATTGATGTACTTTTCCATATTTCTATGAATAAAGTGATATTTTTGATCGATATAGTTTTCTCGTATAAATGTTAAATTTTCAGCTGTCATTCTAATAATATCTGCATCAATTAAGACGTTAATTTTATCATCGGGAATTTCTACAATATCAAAATTATCATACTCAAACTCTAATGACGTCAATATCTGTTTATACTTCGAATTGTTGATATCATGAGAAACAATTACACTGTCAAATAAACTTTCTTTCATATCTTCATCATATTCCGTTTTCGAAAAATCTAAATCACTATCAAATCTATTGATGTAAGAAACAACACTTTCACTTAGTTTTAAAACTTCAAAGTAATCCATAATATTACACTCTGAATATTCAACGATATCTGCATCCAATAAGGATGTCCACAAAGAACTATCTTCAATTTTCTTTATGGAAGTAATGGTTGTACTTAGTGCAGAAATGTATGACTTTTTATATTCAAGAAGTAGATTGGGATTATTTAACAAGGAAAGAACTGCAAATTCATCATCCAAAATATTACCTTCACACATCTGCAAAACAGTTTCTAAATATTCATTAATATTCTGATTAACATAATGAGTTATTTTCGAATCATTGTTGGAAAGCAAAATTGTATAATTCTTAGAATTTATATTCTCATCACTTTTCACACCTAAAATCACTTTTTGGATCAAACGTAAATTTTCTTCATTAATTTCATATAAAAAATGTTCATAAACTGCATTAAATAAATCCTTATTTACAGTTTTATAATCAAAGCCTATAAAATGTACACCTAATAAACTAAATCCATTAATTAACTTACCAATATCAGGATCATCTATTTCAAGATAATCACGAGCATTTGAAATATAATCACATAAACAATTATTTTGATTAATTTTTGATATTGTATCTTCATCAGAATAATAAATCGAAAATATTGAATATTTACGAATTTGATTTTCAAAAAGATACTTTTCTTCCAATGCGACATTAAATAATTCCGGCCATATTAGATTAAGGTGTTTAATAAATTCTGGCATTTCAGTTGTAATATCAAAATATGCACCTACAAACTTAAAATTATTTGTTTCTTTAAGCTGATTAAAAACTCTATCAATATATTTAATATAAGATCTAGGAGTCTGTAACAAACATGTAATCAAATCAAAATTAAGGATTTCTTCCTGTTCAAAATCTACCAATCTAAGACGTGAAATTACCTGCATTGGATTCTTTAAACGATAAGTATATTCCTTAGCCTTTTTATCAGTTACACTACGTAAAAAAGTCTTGTCGATACGGTTAAGGCTGTTCTCATAAAAATATGTCATATAGTCCGGATATGTTTCATCAATATATCCATTACGAATGAGATATTTTAGAAGATCAAAATATTCGTTACTTTTTATCTCTTTAAAATCTGTAGTATTTCCACCATCATCAGTGCTTTCTATACCAAAGATTGTATCAATATTATCTCGAGTAATGATTTGATGAAGTTGTTGGTTTTTGATTTCAATGATTTTTTGTTCTAAAACAGAAACTTCCTGATTCAATCGCTCTATTTTACCATTTGATTTATCTTCAAGTATTTGTTTACGAGATAAATATTCACTTTTTTCATTTCCACTTAAATAATTAATTACAAAATAAGATAAATCATTATCACTCTTATGCGTCCAAGTATAATTATTTAAATACTCATGCGCAAATACCGTATTTAATTCTCGTAAAGACATAAGGTGTTCATCTCTAAAAGCAGAAAGTTTCTGTTTCCTTTCAACAATATTTTCTTTCATTTCTTTTATTTCAGCTTCTATAAAACTATCTTTTCCATTAAAAATCGCATATACAAACCCTTGATTCAGCTGTAATTCTGCAAAATCACGTGGAAATAGATTTTTATATGTTATGATAGCAAGCATCTTATTACAATCAAGTTCAGTAGTATTCAACCTATTAAAATAAATCACAAATTCATTATAGATATTTTTCAAAAGACGCATATCATCAATATATAAAGATAATCCCTGCAAAAAACTTTCATCAAACTTTTCAAATATTCCACTATTCTTGAAATGAGATATAAACTGATCAAATGAATTGGAGCTATCCACGACAGGAATAACTGGAACAATGTAATCAAAAAACTTTGTTCTATCTTTAGAATCAAAAATATCATCACGTAATAAGTAAAAAAAACGAAGAATCCTATTTTCTTCTTTTTGCAATTGAATGTTTGCGAGTGTATTTACTTCACGAAGACGCTCGAAAATACGATTTACATTAAAACGATCCATATCTTCAAATACAATTACATCTGCATCAGCATTTTCAAATAAATACAAAACTTCATTCAGATATTTATCAAAATACGAATCATCACTTTCCTCAAAAATTTCAATTTCGTTACCTTGCAAGTTCAATTTTCTAAAAACATTTTTGTTCTTTTGCGTACGTATTAATCTATATAGAATAGTGGAAAAAATAATTACCATTGTGATTCCACTTCCTATCAAAACATATGGATGAGTAGAAATTGTTAAAATGGTTTTAAACAAATTATTAGGCAAGGCATTTACATATTTTTTCCATACCTCAAAACAAGTAAAGTGAATTAGCATAACTAAAAATAAAACTATTTCAAATGTCAGATATTTAATATTCTTGTCACTTATTTTTTTCTTCACCCTAAAATTAGTCTGAGGTATATTTTCGGATGGAATTTGATGTATTAGTTGATTAAGAATTTTCCCCTCTAATACAGATTCCTTTATTTCAGTACCATCTTCATGTTTAGTACCATCTTCATGTTCAGGATTTTCAAAATGGGCAAGAGAAATATGTAAAAACCGTAGATTACTATGCTTTCTCTCATATGAAGCCAAAATACTACTTTTACCGGCACTATATGCACCTGAAATAGCAACATTTCGTATATCTGAATTATTAAATACATAATTTATTGCTTCCTCATATACATTTAAATCTACATCGCTAATCGGTGTTAATCGTTCAAAATAATATGTTCTTTCATCCATATTTGTTCTACCCTTTCCCTGCATCAATAGTTCTTATTTTTTAGATATTATTGCTAATATTTCTTCTTTAAATTACCATACTTATATACTCAATAGTACACTTAAAGAATTGATTTTACAATGAATTAAAGTGATCAGCGATTCAAGTATCATTAATCATGTTGTGATAAATCATTGAATATTACTTATGAGTAAACCAATCTAATATGATAAAAAAAGTCCATCGAATCCGTTGTACAACTCTAATCTTTATTGTAGATATGAAATATATTCTCTAGTTATAAGATTTAGAGATTTAGAGATTTACCATTCTACAAATACATCATACAAGCGAAAGTACATAAATGGCTCTGATTAATGGATTATGTGGCTCTAAACTATGGAACGGGTGGCCCTCTTTGATGGATGGAGTGGCTTTGAATATTTAGAATATTTACTATGTACCGTTACCTGTTCATTAATATATATAAGCATTTTACCTAAATAAACCAAGAGTGAAGAACAAGCTTCACTCTATGTTAATTTATTCGTTTTCTTACAAATACAAGTCCAACAATACTTAATGATAACATTACTAGACTCACATTTATATTTACTGATACACCAGTTGGAACCTTTGATTTTTTCTTATCTTCTTTTTTAGATTCAACATTTTTCTTCGGTTCTTCTATTTTAGGTTCTTCCTTCTTCTCTTCTTTAGGCTCCTCTTTAATATATGGCTTTTTAAGCGTTTCATTCTCTCTCTTATCAAGAATCGTGAAAACAGCACCACTTAGTAATTCATACCTATAATTCTTTGACTTACTCTTTACAGTAGTCTTATAATCCCCTGCCTCTTCACCAGGCTTTCTTGTTAAAATGTAATTCTCATTTTCAAACACTGGATCTTTTTCACCAACAAACTTTGTTTGTTTAACAAGCTTCAATTGAACCGTTTTAGGAAGAATGGTTACCTTAAATGGTACTGACTCATAATATGCTTCATCCAAATCAAACGATACCATGTAGTCTCCTGCATCAGTCAATTTAATTGGTTCTACCCCATGAATCGTACTATAAATATACGTACCTTCTTCATTATAAATAGCTTCAACATCTGGATGTGTAACACGAGTCTTTTCTACCTTAACATCCGTAGCTTTAGATGGACTAAATACAAAATGATAGTTTCCATTGTAATCATTCTCTGCTTCGAATTCATCATTTGTATTAATCATAAGTTTATAGTTTAAATCTTCTTTGCACTCACAAACATACTTCTCTATCTCTGGATCACCAAATCTCCAGTCCTTATTATAAGATACACTCACTTCAACATCCTTCGGTTTAATTTCATAATACTTTGGACCACTTGAAGTAATCGCTATATAAATACCACAATCACTTGGAACCTCATCCAACAATTCAAAATCCGTTGAATAATACTTCGTTGCATCTTCAACCTCTATCTTTTGACCCGTATATTCAAAAGACAATGAAACATCCTGTGCCTGTATACGCATGGGTATACACGCAGCAATTAACGCAAATAAAACACCTATTAATCTTTTCATACCCTCTTTTCCTTTCTATAGGCGAATCTCTAATTCCACTATATCAAAGAAAAGAAGGTATTACCATTTAATAACCAATAAGTATAAAAACATAGCTAATTAGTACAAATGTACTTAGCTATGTTTTAATCCAAACTTATTTAATACTTTATTTACCATACCTTTTTCATAATCATTCATCGCAAATAGATAAATAACAATACCATAAACTCCAACAGTTAGAACACAATGTATAATGAATTCTAACCATCCATTCATAAATGTAATAAATGATATTAAATAACCTGCGCCTAAGATAGGTAAATCAAAAATCAATATATTAAGTATTTGTTTCCAGAACTGTTTAATGTCCAAATGAATTTTTCTTGAATAATAATAATTCATTATAAAGCCAGAACCAATTACCATAGATACTGCAGTAGAAATAGCCGCTCCAATTGAACCATATACCTTTGCCAATATAATTGTAGAAACAATATTAAGAATGGCAATAATAAAATACATTTTAGCCCTGAAGCCATACTTATTTGCGACTTGTAAAATAGTTAATCCAATATTTTGAACTAAATCTATTGTGAATGCGAGCATTACAACTACAGCTACGATATAAGCATCAGTATATCCTGTACCTACCCATAGATTAATAAATTCATTTCCAAATAAAACAAAGACAATCAATACCATTCCAAGTATTAAAAATTGAATTCTACCAATCTTTACAAACAAATCAGATAATGGGCGCATATCAGATCCATCCCCATAGAGTTTGGAAATCTTTGGCATAAACACATTACTAATTGATGTAGAGAAATGCATGTAATTGGTATAAACCTGACATCCAACAGAATAAACTGCAACTATGGCCGTACCATACATTTTGCCTAAAATTAACTGGTCAGCTTTCCAGAAAATCTGGTCGGCTATTAAAGCTAGAATTGTGATAACTGAAAAGTTAATTAAAGATCTCGTTAACTCTTTGTCGTTGTCATGATATTTAATCGTTGTATTCAACTTTTTCATGGCATAACGCTTTCTAATTGAAGAGAATACAATATTAATAATCAATTGAATCACAACAATTACACTTGCGTATGGAATACGATATAAAACTAATAAAACAACAACAGGCTGAACTAGAACTGATAATAAATCCATAACCTTTAAGAAAGTAAATTTTTCTTCTGCAGTTATTGAAACAACATAAACAATATTATTGATATCCACAATCATATTCACAATCAAGATACCCATCATGATTTGACTTTCATATAATTCCATTGGCGTAAATGAAGATTTGTAGAATTCTTTTACTACAAAAATCAAAACAATTCCTAGAAAAAATACGATAACGGATAAAATATAAAAAATACGTTGAGCTATTGCTAAAGTATTTTCCATATTCTTTTTATCATCACCAGCCCTATATACACAATAAAAACGGGATACACCTACAGATAAACCACTCTGCATGATTTTCAAATAAGCAATCAAAGAAGCTACAATTTGGTATAATCCGTATTCACTTTGTCCAATAATACTCAGCAATAGCTTAATATATATAAAATTTACTAATACTTGAGAAATAGTATAAACATAAGATAATATAACTCCAATTTTTCTTTCTGACATACTTTATTTCCCCTTCTTTTGTTTGATTTGTTTAACAAAACAAATTAGATGAATAACCAATATAGGCCTATAGTATTTCAACGCCCTTTTCTTATGAACTTCAAATAGTTCTTTACGCGCCTTTCTAAAAGCTTCATCTCTTTTTACTCTATTTATATAATTTATTCCATTGCCAAAAGAATACTCTTTGCTCGTGTAAAATTTCATAATAGAAGTAAAATCCATATTTAAAAACATAGGATTTATTTGAGATACAACATCAAATTTGTTTGTTGAATTAGAAACTAAACTTAATAATTCCTTATAAAAATGGGCATTGATTTCAAGCTCATTGTCGTGATATTTTCCAACCAACGAGCTTCCTATATCATGTTGAATATAATTGTATCCAGCATCCGAAATACCACTAATATATTGGATATGCTTCAAAAACTCCAACACAAATAAACCGTCTTCTCGAATCGCAATATTTTCTAAAAACTTAATATTATGATCCACAATGATTTCTCTTTTAAATAATTTATTAACAGGACCAAAAATTGTTCTTTTTACAATAGCACCTAAATAAAAATCTTGAAAGAAAGTATTCGCATCACAACTAAATACATCTCCATTTATGACAATATCATGATCCTTATGTTTAAAAGTAATACCGGCAACAACTAAATCGGTCTTATCATCCATTGCATGAATCATATTCTCAATGTACGTAGAATCTATAGTATCATCACCATCTACAAACATAAGCATGTCCCCAGTAGCTTCTATAATACCAGCATTTCTTGCCTTACTAACGCCACCATTTGCTTGATTAATCCCTTTAATTCTACTATCTAAAGTTTCTAATTCCTTTATCCTAGTCCAACTACCATCTGTTGAACCATCATTAACAATAATGATTTCTAAATTCTTATAGCTTTGATTACAAATAGAAAGTACACATTCTTTAATATATTTTTCTAAATTATAACAAGGTATTATAACAGTCACTTTATAATTCATTTATCTACCACAATGCACCGAATGCATTCATCCTTTCTATTTGAAATTTTTAAGCATTTCTAGATTTACTTCACCTGTAAAAACATCTAAATTTTTTTCAATATCAGACTTTGTAATCTTACTGTAATCAATTTTTTTAAGTTCATCAATTACGTCTGAATCAAATCTATATTTAATAACTCTTGCTGGTACACCACCTACAACTGCATATGCTGGCACATCACGAGTTACAACAGATCCGGCTGCAACAACAGCACCCTGCCCAATTTCTACCCCAGATAATACGGTTACACCATACCCAAGCCATACATCATCATGAAGAACTATTGTCCCCTTACATATAGGTTCTTCATGCATATTTAACATTTTTTCTTTAAATGGATAAGATGATATCGTGCTCATATTGTGACCACCACTCAATAAAAATGTGCAGTCTGGACCTATAGAACAGTAATTACCTATTCTTAATCCCTCCTTAGTACTGCCAAAATGACGTACATCAAGATCTCCATAGGTATAATTACCTACTTTTACAACACGAGCATTAAAGGCATTTTTTGCCTTTGTATAATTATGCTTATTTTGTTTTCTCCATTTACGTTTGAACCAACGCAATTTAAAATAACTTAAAACATCACTCTTTTTTACAAAAGTATTTAATGACTGTTTAATATTTGCACCCAATTTAATCACCACTATATTCTTTAATCGCATTTAGCGTAGCCTGTGCTCTATTCTTTTTATTCTTATTATTTTGTGTATCTTTAAAAATCAATTTAATTGAAAATAATCCTTTTTTCGCATAAGCCGAAAGTTTTAATATATTTCTATATCGAACTAAAGCTTTATGTCCATAATACTTATTCACAAACTTTAAAGCAGCCTCTGTACCATATTCAATCTTTTTACTATTTTGAACTTTATTTTCACTATAGCCACCCAAATGAATCAACTGCAAATTATACATATAGTAAGTTTTCTTATTCAATTGATGCAAAAACTTCATACAAATCTCAGTATCTTCACCATACATAAAATTATCCGTTGGAAATCCCTTGATTTCTTTAGTCTCAGACGTTCTACACAAAAGAGCAGCACCATATGCCCAATCTACAATACGATTGTCTTTAGATTTAACATACGGTTGTGCCAATTCCATCTTCTTTTTATCAGATAAAAGAACGTGGAAATGAAGGTCATTCCAGAAAACCTGCGAAGCCGATGGAAAGTTGGCTACACTTCTTTGAAAAGACATGTCTTTATATAATAAACGAGGTGTTACGACACCAATATCATTATGATTATCCAAAACCTGAATCATATCTGCAACAATATCTTCAATAAATATAACGTCTGGATTTACAAAAAATGTATATTCTCCAGTTGCATATTCTAAACCAATATTATTAGCTTTACTAAAACCAACATTCTCATTTAAAGAAATCAATTTAACCTGCTTAAAAGATTGACTTATAACCGCACAAGTTTGATCTGCAGAAGCATTATCAACAACAATGACTTCATTATCTAGGTTTTTAGCATATTTATATAAAGTGTCTAAACACTCTTCAATAATACCCTCGTTATTCCAAGTTACAATGATATATGAAACCTTTTTACTCATAACACACCTTCTTACGTTTTATATTTCTAATTCGCAAAATCATTTTTCGTGACTTTTCATCAAATTTTAAAAGCAAGCCGAATTTCTTTTTCTTGAACAAAGAACTATATACATAAAGCTTCTTTGATTTATTCAATAAATGACTCTTACGATCTGAATTAAAAACACCAAACTCCTTACTCTCACT
>ERZ857629.2074-NODE-2074-length-19796-cov-5.107492_pt1 | contig 19796 bp, 16 predicted proteins | sample MGYA00519700_ERZ857629 | MGnify/ENA primary metagenome ERZ857629 (study PRJEB31778, sample SAMEA3449351) | human gut metagenome | biome: human gut; feature: human-associated habitat; material: faeces | place: United Kingdom | collected 2010/2012 ...
GGAGAAATCAAAACTTTTGTTTTCTACCTGACCGCAAACGGCATCGTACGAGACAATGCATAATAAAGCCAAACAACCTTGACAAAGTCTTGGTTTTGATATATCATAATAAGCGACAAGTGAATCATTTGGTACGCAAGCACATACTCAATATGTGCACCGGCCAATGGAATTTGGCAGTAGACTTTATTTCTACTTTTATTTTATACTTGCTTTTATTCATAAAAGCAATTGTATAATCTTATTTGACAAATGAATCACTTGATATCAGGTTTTTACATTGTAAAGGCACCAGTTGGTTATGCCAATATTGGGCGAGGCGGAAAGTCCTCGTCATTTTTTTTGTTTATTTTTTTTAATTCAAAGTCACTTTCGCAACAAAATTCCGTCCAGCCATCAAACAAATAAAAGAGCCATAAGCCCCAAATTTTTATCAAAACCCGCACTTTTGTAAAATATTGAAACACAAATTTCAGGATTTTTCAAATTTTAAAAACCCGCTCAATCCCAGTAAAAATGGCACTTTCACACAAACGCAACAAACATCACCAACCAAATTTTCCACAAAACCCACAAATATTTTTGAATTTTGAAAAGATTGTTTTTGTATAGTTTTTGCCTGCCCTCAACATTCCCCCTTTCTATATTTTCCATTGAACCATGCTTGAAATAAAAAAACAATTTTGATATAATAAAACAATAAAAACAGAAAAGAGGTGAAGAAAAAATGGGACAAACATATTATTGCGACAAAAAAACATATACAAAACAAACAGTAAAAGAAATAATGATATTTTTCAATAATGGCGATTATTGTGAAATTAGAAATGGAGAAATTGTTGACTGCAAACTAAATTGCTATGACAAATTGGTCCAAGAAGACCAAACATATGCTCCGGTTATTGAAAGTGGATTCATTAAACTTCATATCGTAAACAAAGCAAGTTGCACCGAACTTGAACATATTATCAGTGATGAAAATAGTTTCAGAAAAAACAGAAAACAATATATCGAAAAGAGATGCCAGGAAGAAGGAAGCATTAAAAAGATCGTTTTCTTTCATAAGGAATATAACGATGTGCAACTTCTTTGTAACGTTTCTGCACACACAGAACAAGACTTTCTCATTCTTGAATTTAAAGAGATTTCTTCAATGGGGTCATGTTCAAACAACAAGCACAACATTGAACTTGCAGACGTAAACAAAAAGAATATTTTTGATATATTAGTAGACTTTGAAAATTGCGACGTCTTCCAACTATATGCAGATGAGATACAAGAATTAGATTTCAAATTTTCAGAAAAACTTTCAGACTATGAATTTTCAAGAGTGATTGAAAGCGGATATATGATTATAAAATTAGACAAATATTTCGACCGCAGAGACTGCTCTATTTACGACAGCGACAATCCAACAATCAAAGACATTGAAAGAAGACTATACGGCAAAACCGGAGAAGAAGAATGCGATATTTGCAATCTTTACATCACTTATCAATATCCATTTTCCTGTGAACATAGAACCGAAAAGATTTCAATTGAAGACTTGACCGATTATTCAGAATTTGAAGAAACCTTTCCCGATCTTGACGATGACAATGAAGTGGCTTATGACGAAACCGACATTCATAATTACCTATCATATGTCAGTGGTATGTGCAAAAAACTTTCAAAGAACAGAATTTTGATTGCTTTCGGTAATGATGCTGAACAAATCATCAATGAACACAAATAAAAAACACATACAAATCACGACATTACTGCCCATTAAAAACCAACGCATAAAACCAATCACTTTCTAACAATCCATATAAAACAAATTATCAAGCGATAAATTTTCATAAAAAAAGTAGCCAATTGCGGTAGTCGTTAACTACCACTGGTCTACTTATCATAATGATACAATTTAAACTGCATTTTGTCAACACTAAACTTTAAACAAGATGTCAAAATAATGATTTGAATATGCCAATTACATAACTCTCAAACACAGGAGAAAGTCTGCTTAATGAACTTTAAGTTTTAGTCATATACAGAATTACATAACTCTCAAACAAATTTTGATTGAAGTTTTCTTATTGTGGGTTTTAGTCATATACAGAATTACATAACTCTCAAACGTTCTATTTGAAACTTCCGGTGGAGTTTCAGTTTTAGTCATATACAGAATTACATAACTCTCAAACCAGTTATCGTTGACGAAGATGACCTTACAAGTTTTAGTCATATACAGAATTACATAACTCTCAAACAGTGGTCTGAGATATGCGAAAAATACGCAAGTTTTAGTCATATACAGAATTACATAACTCTCAAACTAAGTTTGTTTTGATTGTCAATATATACCGGTTTTAGTCATATACAGAATTACATAACTCTCAAACAATATTTCTTGCAACTATCTTTAACTTTTTGTTTTAGTCATATACAGAATTACATAACTCTCAAACTGTGTGGGGACAGTGTGTGTCACAGGCTTGGTTTTAGTCATATACAGAATTACATAACTCTCAAACAAGTAAGGGTGTTTAAAATGATAACAATAAGTTTTAGTCATATACAGAATTACATAACTCTCAAACGCTGTGAGATAGAGCGCGATTATATTTGCAGTTTTAGTCATATACAGAATTACATAACTCTCAAACTTTGTTCTCCTTTTTTTTATAATCTAATACGTTTTAGTCATATACAGAATTACATAACTCTCAAACACGAAGGATTTGTTTGTTTAAATTAAATTTTGTTTTAGTCATATACAGAATTACATAACTCTCAAACAAAACGACCATACAGATTATTCAAAAGATTGTTTTAGTCATATACAGAATTACATAACTCTCAAACAAGTAAAAACTATCACCGGTTTTGGACTTTGGTTTTAGTCATATACAGAATTACATAACTCTCAAACAAGACACTAAAACAAACCACTCTATTGCGAGTTTTAGTCATATACAGAATTACATAACTCTCAAACTCATTGAATGGTTTTAACCTATAAACTATTGTTTTAGTCATATACAGAATTACATAACTCTCAAACAAGAACGCTTACTGCATATTAAACGGCGATGTTTTAGTCATATACAGAATTACATAACTCTCAAACCAAGTTTGAGTTTGCTCTGACAACTTCCGAGTTTTAGTCATATACAGAATTACATAACTCTCAAACCGGGCTTGTGTTTGTGTTTGTGTGTTTGTTTGTTTTAGTCATATACAGAATTACATAACTCTCAAACATCAAGTTTATCTTTTCTTTCTCTTGCGAGGTTTTAGTCATATACAGAATTACATAACTCTCAAACATATTTACATAATAATGTCAAGTGATTGCTGTTTTAGTCATATACAGAATTACATAACTCTCAAACAAATTGTCGGTTATAAGGTGGAGGATTAAAGTTTTAGTCATATACAGAATTACATAACTCTCAAACTAAAATTCGTTGTAACTCAAAAGTCTGCCGGTTTTAGTCATATACAGAATTACATAACTCTCAAACGACAAGGTGAGACAGTTGCAGGAAACTGTTGTTTTAGTCATATACAGAATTACATAACTCTCAAACCTAGTGGAAGACGGTTCTGTCGATGTTGAGGTTTTAGTCATATACAGAATTACATAACTCTCAAACCATGTTAATGCAGAAGAAGAAGTTTTGGATGGTTTTAGTCATATACAGAATTACATAACTCTCAAACCTCATTTAAGGTTTTGAGAGTCGTTTTTTAGGTTTACAAGACCTTTCTGTATATAAAAACACTCAAACCATGATAAATTTATTATAAACAAACACATTTATTTAGTCAAGTGAATAATTCCTCGCGATTAAATGTACAACTTGTGTACTCAAATTCACAGTTATCCAAATCTAAAAAATATGTTTTTGTATAACTACAAGAACCATCATGTGTTAGCAAATCAATAAAAAGAACATTGACATCTTCATACATCAAAAAATTCAAAAAATTATTCATCTGTTCTTTGCCAATATAGCGTGTTATATCTATCAATATCAATAACTTAGGTCTCGCCAAATTTAAAATCAAACTAATGTAATTTATCAAATTTTCATAAAAAGATGTGCTTTCTTTTGATTTTATAGATGCAACCTTGAAGACATTTTCTTCCCGTAACTCATCAATTTCAACAGGCAAATCAGAATCCAATATAACTTCGTCAAGATAACTTTTAAACGTCTCGGAAAGTTTCTTAAATCGCTCGGAATATTCACCATTGACCGCCAGTTTTAAAAGATTTTTAGAAATCATCGCTGTGATTTTTTTTGAATTTAATGAAAAATCAAATGGTCCGACTACTGGTTGAACATCTGCATCTATTTTAATATTTTTATCATTGTTTGACAAAACAAACTGACCTGTTTCTCCTTGAATTTGCTTCAACAACTCTTGAATAAAGGCATAATAAGTTTGTGGATCTTGTATAATCCAAGAAAGAATACGATTGCTTTCATCAAAATTTAATGTTGTATCAAGTTTAACATGTGAAAGTTTCATAATTCTATAACCCTTTTATCTGAATCAATAACATCACTTTTCTTTTTACCTATCAAAAATTCCATTCCAGCAAATTGCTTTTCCGTTATATTTAACATACAAACACTCCCACTTTTAGGTGCATGCTTATATATATTATCTCTAGTTGTACTTAGAGCGGATCCGTTTAATAAAATTTTTGTGTAAACCGAATTTTGTAACATTAAAAACCCATTTTTTATCAAAAACTGATGAAATTGCCTATATATTTTTTTCTCAAATTCACTCGTGACCGGTAAGTCAAAAAATATCAACATTCTCATAAATCTATAACTCATAATTTAAAACCAACTCTGGATTTTTTTCATTTAAAGCAGTAAAAACACTTCTTATGTAAGTTTCAATTGCATTTTCAAGAAACATTAACTTTCCACCTATATATACTTGTTTTTCAGACATTTTCAAAATTTTTGATTTAAAATTTTCATCATCTTTTTCTAATTCATAAACAATCCTATCTACAATAGGACGAAATGGTTCTATCAAGTCGCACGATAAATTAAAATCATTAAATTGGTTTTCGTGCCAAATACCAAGTTGAGTCAAATAACCAGTTTTTGAAATTTCTCTATTAAACGTCGAAAGTAGAACTGTATAACCATAATTTAATGCCTTACTATAAAAATCCCCACAATCTCTATTCCAGTCTTTTGAAAATAAAGTTGTAAAATAAAGTTTTGCGGCATGCCCTTCCCTATTTGTCACATCATTCAATTCTAATTGACTTGCATAGTCCATCATTTTTTCTGACTGCTCAATTTTTTCAAGATCCTTCAAATGCTTCGCTTGGTTTATTATTTTCTTTGCGACAATTTCTGTCCAAACCATTTGTTTTATTTGTTGAGACCAACCCAGTTGCTGTTTGAGTTTTAATGCGTTATTATAACTTCCGTAATACGGCATTAGTTCTGCAACTGGGTTGTGTTTTTCATTACAAAAAATCACCTTAATGTTCCTTTTTACAAGTTCACTTAAAAGTGCCGTTGTCACAACAACCGCAGTGGAGTGAATAATTAAAGTGGAAATCTCATCGAGAAAAACTCTTTGCGTCTCTTCTCCTCTACAAACCAGATAATTGAGTTTCATTTCAAGTTTGCATCTTGTATTTATCGAAACAGTTCTAAAACCCATTAGACAAGTTTAAACTCCTTTTTATAGTAACCTGTAGGTGATGAATAAATAATTGATAGAGGCGTTTCAGTTTGTTTTTTTGCTAATAATATAAGGCCGCTATTTTTACTTCCTCCAACAAATGATAAATCTCCGCCACTCACCCCATTAACTATATTTATAATGCCACATAGCACATTAACTTGTTGCAGTATGTTAAGATTAGCAAACAAATCGTATGTATTCTTTAATGCTTTACCAATCTTCACGATGGAAATATATTTATACATCGCCTTATTCATGTGTTTTACAAGTTCCTTATAAAGGCATAAGTTATCTTCTTTTGTAAGCATTGATTTTTTACCTAATCGATTTTGTGAAACAACAATGGCCTCACCTTCAACAATTGGTTCTTTTTTATCATTTAAAAGTTTTATAACTTTTGAGAGCATTTTGAAATATTCATTTTCTTTAATTGGTAAATATAATTGATTAAAATTGTGTAACTTTATTTGCGCACCCGTGTTCCCCGCAACTTTAAAATATCCGCACCCAATTTTTAAAATTGTTCCAGGAGTAACTTTGTCAACAATCACCTTGAAGTCTTTAATATCAACTAATTTTTTAATTGCATTTATTAAGTCTTCTTGACATTTCATGTTTTTTGCATAAAGATAAGGTATTTCAACAAATTGAATTATCCTTTTACCTTTATTTTCATATTCAATAACACTAAAATAAGAATATTTACCATCGCTGAAATGACCATATTTATTTGTTTGACTAAGTGGATTTTTTTCTGACTTCAACGAAATGTTTCCGCCGTCCCACTTATCACTCTGTTTTAATGTTTTTATTTCATTTAAATTATCATAATCTTTTTGATGTTTAACTACACCATAAATGGTCTCTTTATAAAACTGGCCGGAAACTTCTCTTGCTAAAAATCCAACATGTGGGGTGTTAGATCGCATTGTTTTTTCAACAATTGGCAAATGATATTCCTTTTTTAAAACACCACTCATATCCTTCAAAAATGCATTATTTATATTAAAACCAAATTTGAAAGAATCTTTCAGATAAAATCTTTTTGAATATTTTTCATCAAATACATTTCCTACAAAAATGTTAAGATATGCATCTTTTGCATGGTGTAAATCATTCATATTTCTACATTTAATAAGACTTTGCTTCAATTGTTTTCCAAATTCTGTATCTTCAACATTTTGTTCTCTCTCAAATTTAAATTCACAATTTCTAAACATTGTCACATATTTAGCTTTTGAATATATAACTTTCTCAGGACCATAAATTATTTTAAACAAATCGATTACCGCTTTAGCACTTTGATTTGTTATAACAATCTGTCTCGCAACAAAATCCTTCTTTTCTTCTTCTGTAAGTTGATCCGTACGAAGAAGTCTTGATAATTTTTCATTTGAAATCAAATCATTATTTTTCAAATATTGCCAAAAAGGCTTCATTTTTGCCTGAATACTTGGAGAAATAACATCATTAGATTTATCAATATTTTCCTTTCTTTTTACTAAAACCAAATTGTCAAAACTATCATCTTTAATAACTGATTGAGGGAAAATATGATCAATATCACAATCGTTTTCCACAAGTGATTGAATATTTATAGGTTCGCCAGTATACATACACTTACCCATTTGAGTGAAATATAGATATAATTTTTTGCTGTCTAGCGACTGAGCGTTGGTAAGTTCATCCTTTAACTCTTTTACATTTGAACCAAATACTATTTCTTCTTTAAGTTTTTTATAACACTTTAAAACTTTATCTTTTCTAGGATCGGTAGTTTTACCCTTCAACTTTTCATTATCAGCACGTGTAACTTCTATGAATATTTTTTCTGGTTTTTGTCCCATGATTTTTTCAATCTCTTTTACAACCTTCACGCTTTGCCAAGTTCCACGTTTAACTGCTGGTGAACAATATAATTGTTTAATATCATCATAAACAATCTCTTCTTTGTCGCTTTGTTTAACATTCAGTGCACTAAATTCATATTTTGCGAGAATTTCCATAAGGTTCAGAGACTCTTCTCTTAAAATATCAATAATAGTCCTTGCCTCACCAGTCCTTGAATCAACACCTAAAATTCCATCAAGAAATTTTCTACTAAACTTTCCCCAATCAGAAATCACAAGTCCTTTTATCTCTTTGATTTGCTTTGCATTCAAAAGACTTGAATAATTTTTCTTTAACCACTTTTCAAGTCTTGTTTTATCACTCATAAAAGTAGCATGTGCAACAATATCTTCAACTTGAGATTTATATTTTTCAATTTCTCCATTCAAAATTCGATTAAAATTTTTATAAATATTAAAGTTTACAGAAAACTTACCATCTGAAATCCCAGAGATATTGATTTCTTCATCTGGAGAATAATAACCATTTTGTTTCAAGAACACTTTTATATCTGAAATTTTAATAGATCCTTTTTCCTTAAAAATTTCAAAAATCTTTGTTTTTGCTTCTTTTGTTAGTTTTTGACCATTTATCTGCAAGTTGTTAAGTTCTTGCAAAATCATATATTCTTGATACAGCAATGAACATTTTGGAAGAACAGGTTCACCAGACAAATAACTACAACTGTTTTGCATCCTTTTTATGAACTCTTGTTCACACTTATCATAGTCAACCACCTGTTCAATATTCCAAGGAAATATTTTTTCATTTAAACGCTTTTCAATCCACGCATTTTTACTGTTATTCTTTGAAAGAGGTCCAACAAAATACGGAATTCTAAACTCAAGAATTGAAATTATCTTATCAGCAACCGACAGCCCATTTTCATCTTTTGTATTTAAAAATTCATATTTTTCTTTAGCGTTTTCAAGAATTTTTTCAAGTTCATGTTTATTTATTTGATAAGGAATTACACTATTTGCACTTGTCCTAAGCTTTGGCAAAAAATTATCTTCTTCAATAGCTTGATATATATCAATTACATTTTCGTTCTTCATTGCTTCTGCATTAGATTCAAGAATTTTTTTAACATATTTATAAAAATCAACTTTTGAACACTTATCTTCTTTTTCTTTTTTAATCGATTTATAGTTTGAACCTTTCACATATCTTACATAGTTATTTATTTTTGCATCAGACACTTTAAATATTTCCGAATATTTATCCGGATAAAACTCTTTAATAACACTTTTAAATTCTTTGAGTTGTTTTTTGTGTAAATTATATTTATCAATCATTGCTTTGCAAAAATATGTATTTTCGCCAAGAATTTTTTTGAAAGTTATTCTATCAAAAATTGCTTTAGCACATAAAATTATTGAACCTGCTTGTTCGTCAACATTTGTCACATCTGAAACAAATTGTTCAAATGTTTCGTCTTGAACATCAAAACCATCGATTTTATAATCAATATCAAAATCTCTTTCTTTATTTGAGAAAATAGATTTTGCATTTACAACGCCACCACAAATTGCCTTTAAAAGAGAAACTTGATTTTGATTTTTGCATCCAAAAATTGATTTAAACATCTCCGACAAAGTTCCAATTTTATAATGCTTCTTTGCAAGTTCTTCATCAATCGTTTTTAATTGTTTTTTTTGATCACCAGTCAATGATATAGTTGATGACAAAGATAAAAAACCATATTCACCTTCATCTGAATCACCAACAATTTCATTTTGTAAATTTAAAAACAAAACATCCAAGCCTTCACAATCTATATTTTCAACATTAAAAGACTCCGAAAGGAAATTTCCTCGGTGTTTTAACATATTATGAATAGCAAGATACAAAAATCTAATATCTTCTGCAGGTTTTTCAACACAAGCATTTCTTAAATGATAAATTGTTGGATACTTTTTAAAGAACTCTTTATCGTTAAGATTCCCATCAAAAAATAATGAATTTCGAGAGAAAATTCCTGATGCTTGTTTATCATCTTCCCAAAGAGCACTTGCTTTTAACCTTGCAAAAAAATTTGAATCAACTCTATTTATTTCTTCTTCAAACAAACTTTTCAGAAGCATCAATCTTTCTTTTTGTCTCTGTACACCGCGCCTTGCACATCTTTTTTCACGTCTTATTTTTGCTGTTTGCGCTTCATCAAATAAAACAACACCCCACAAATCATGATTGTTTTTGTTTATCACATTATAGTTTTCATCGGTTGCGCAAAAACCAACGCTAGAAGTTCCTATATCAAGACCAACATAATATTTTTTATTATTTTCCATTAAATGCTTGACTCCTTTCATCTTTTGGTATATTCTAAAAGTAGAATTACATAACAAGTTCAAATAAATGTATTCTAACCGCCCTTTTGGGTTTGCCAGTTGCGATAACATCAGGAACTGGTTTTTTTATGACAATTTTTAAGATAAGAAACGCACAATATTATATAATTACGCAAAACCGCATAGCCGACGCTTCCAATTCCAATGTCAAGACCAATTCTATATTGCATGGTGTTCTCCTTTTCTTTTGTTTAATATATCATATCACACTTGTTTTATTTTCACCAACCAATTTTGATAATTTTAAAAATTTTACAAAATCGTTCAACTTATGTGATTATATCAATTGATATTTTTTATGCATAAAAAAAAAGACAGGCAAACTGTCTTTTGGTTTATTTCACTTTTTTGAGTTTTTTGCTCACTTTGGTTTTGCCTTCAAGTGGAACATGATAGATGATTTCTTTTCCAAGTTTTTTAGCATAGGAAATTTGGCTTTTAGTTGATTCTCCAACATAGCCATCAATATTCAAAACATAGATACCATCTGAAAGTTCAATCTTTTTCATGTGGCACGCAAAAATGTTTTCAAGTTCGGTGATGTCATCTTTATGTTTCTTTTCATAGTTGATTGGGGTTAAAACACAAATGCCTTGTTCGGCTTCAAGTTTGCTTGAAATCTCGTGCATTTGGTTTTCAAATTTCATGCTTCCGCAAATTGTTAAAACTTTCATATTATTTTTCTCCTGAACTTATTATATCATATTGATTTTATTTTTCAAAATCAAATTTATAAATATTTTTTTATGTAAAAAGTGCAAAATTATGTTTTATAATGTAAAAATTGACGCATATTTAATAAATTTTAGGCAAAATATCGTATTAAACTCTTTTCAAACTTACAACGGTTTCGATATGTGTAGTTTGTGAAAACATGTCATATGGCTGAACATTGCAAATTTCATAGCCTCCAGAACAAATCATTTTCAAATCTCTTGCAAGAGTTGCAGGATTGCAAGACACATATACGATTGAAGTTGGTTTATTTTCGCAAATTGTTTTTGCAACACTTTCGTCTATACCCTTTCTTGGAGGATCCAAAACAAGAGCATATTTTCCAATTTCTTTTTGAAGGTTTGGAAGCACAACACTTGTGTCTCCATTGATATTCACAAGATTTTTGATTCCATTCAGTTTCGCAAGACGGTTTGCATCAACCGTTGCCTCTTTCACAATTTCAATGCCATATACCATTTTTGCGCTTTTTGCAAGAATTGCAGACATAAGCCCCGCACCACTGTATGCATCAACAACAATTTCTCCCGAAACAAGTTGGTTTACCTGCTTATATATCTTTTTCATAATGTCAAGGTTAACCTGAAAGAAACTCATTGGCGAAACGCTTGCTTTGATTCCGAGAACATCAAAATCAATGCTTTCAAGCCCAAACAGATGCGAAATTTCACCATCAAGAATCACGTTGTTATCAGTCTTTTTTATGCACTCAAACAATCCAAAGTCATTTTCTGACAAAGAAAGTTGATTTTTCAACGCTTCAAACATTACTTTTGCGTTTTTTATATGTTTTCTCGTTACAACAGTAACAAGACTTTTGTTCTCAATTGTTCGAATTACAAGGTGAACGAAATCTTTTTTCAAACTATTGAAAAACTCATTTGCAATCTTTTGAAACGCAAAAGCAATTTTCATGTTTGTATCATTCGTAATTGGACATTCATCAATATAGATTGCATTGTGGCTCACTCCTTTATACATGCAAACACGAAGTTTTCCGTTTTCGTCAACGCAAAGTGGAAACGCAGATTTGTTTCGATATTTAAACATTTTATCAGAAGAAACAACATCTTCAACTTTCACATTTTCAAATCCTCCAAGTTTTTGCAATGCATCTTGAACAATTTGCTTTTTAAATTCTAGTTGACAAGCATATGACATGTGTTGAAGCGAACACCCCCCACATTTATAAAAGTGTTTGCACTTTGGCTTAACTCTTTCTTTTGATGGTTCAACAACTTCCAAAATTTTTCCAACTGCAAAGGATTTTGTAACTTTGATAATGTGAATTTTTACTTTTTCACCGACAATTGCAAATGGGACAAACACAACAAAGCCATCAACACGAGCAATGCCCTGTCCTTCACTTGCATATGCACAAATTTCAACTTCTAGTTCTTGATTTTTTTCTAACATTTTATTTTCAACTCTTTAAGATTATTTTTTATTTCTGCACTAAAACGATAACTATCACAGCATTTTTGAATGGATTTATTTATTATAAATGAATTAAAATGATGATTTTTTATAATTTTTTGCATATTTTTTACTGCATTTTGCGGATTTTTTGCAAGAGCCTCGCAAACCAGCCACGAAATTGCCATGTTTACATAATATTTATCGCAATTTACGCTATTAAGCGCTTTTAAAGTGCGTTCAATATTGTTTTCATTAAGAAAATATTTCATCAAACAGACAACACCGAACCTGCAAACAAACTCTTTTTCACTTTTCAAAAGTTCAGAAAAATATTTAAACAACCTTTCCTCATTTCCTTTAAAAAATGCAAAGTTTGCACAAATCATATCAGTTTCTGCCCAAGTGTCAAAACACAAAACAAGCCTGTTTAGTTGGTCAAGCGCAAAATCAACGTCTTTTGTCATTCCAATTACAAGCCCTTTCACAAGAACTTCTTCAAAAACGTTATTGTTTCCATATTTGAAAAGCCCAACATGATTGCTTTTGAAAATATCTTTTGCAAGTTGTCTGATTTGTGGACTTTTAACGCCAATTATTTGTTTTTTAGTGTTTACTATTTTTGTTTGAAACTTTATGAAATCTTCGCCCGAACAAAGTTCTTCAAGTGTTCGCAAAAATGCATCATAGTCTGCTTTTGTTTTTATTTCCATGACTCTATTTTACACTAAAATTCATATCAAATCAAATTGTTCTTGACATTTTGTTTTTCATATTTCATACTATCTGCATGGAAAAATGCAACATATGCCCAAGAAAATGCAATGCAAGCCGTGACAATGGTCATGGTTTTTGTTTGGCGCCAAACAAAATGACCATATCAAAAATCATGCTTCACCAAGGCGAAGAGCCTTTTTTGACATGCAAAAATGACAAAGGTTCAGGCGCAATTTTCTTTGCTGGATGCAACCTTCGCTGTGTTTATTGCCAAAATTATAAAATCAGTCACGAAATTTCTGGAAAACAAGTTTCACCAAAAGAACTTGCAAACATTTTTAAAATGCTTGAAGAAAAAGGTGCTGGAAACATTGACCTTGTCACCCCAACGCACTATTCTTTACATATTATTGACGCTTTGAAAATCTATAAACCAAAAGTTCCTGTTATTTGGAACAGTGGCGGTTATGAAAGCCCAGAAACCATTGCTAAACTTGAAGGACTTGTTGATATTTTTCTTGTTGACCTTAAATATTATGACAACAGTCTTGCTGAAAAATATAGCAAAGCACCAAATTATAAAGAAAATGCTATTGCATGTTTAAAAGAAATGAAAAGACAAATTCCTGAAAACATTTTTACTGGTGACAAACTTGAAAAAGGCATTGTTGTTCGCCACCTTGTTTTGCCAACATGTGCAAAAGACAGTTTCAAGGTTTTGGACACAGTTTGTGACATTCTTGGAAAAGACGCTCTTGTTTCAATCATGAGTCAGTTCACACCATATGGTGAATGCGAAAAATATCCAGAAATAAACCGACAACTGACCAATCTTGAATATAAAGCAGTTGTTGCCCATGCTCTGAAACTTGGACTTAACAACGCACTTGTTCAAGACATTTGCAGTGCTACAACAGAAATGATTCCAGACTTTGATAGAAACATTATTGATTTTTAAAATTTTTAAAATTAAAAAGCAAATGTATAAAATAGAATATTTTTGATGCATTTTTTACAAATAAAATTTCAAAATAAACAATTTTATTATTTTATCAAAATTTTTAAACATCAATTTCAATACTTTTTAAAGTGGCAAAAAGTTTCAAAAAACATGCAAAATTGCCAAAAAACTTTTTGTGTTTTAAAAGTGTTGAATTTTTTTATTTTAGGTGTTATTATATTATATATAATATAAAGGTGGATAAAAATGGGTCTTTGCAGTTTTTCAACAACACTTCGAAACAGTTCAAGCACAATTATTGATAATGAGTTTATCAATGAGTTTTTGCCAGGCGCACCTGACGGCGCTGTTAAAGTTTATCTTTATGGACTTTATCTTTGCTCAAATCCACAAAGTGACGACAACGACATTTCTGCCATGAGCACAGTGTTGTCCCTTTCTGCTGACCAAATTTTTGAATATTTTTCATATTGGCAAGAACTTGGACTTGTTCAAATTTTAAACAAAACCCCACTTGAAGTGAAATTTCTTTCTGCAAAAAAGTTTTCGGGCAATTCTAAAATGCGCTCAAAAGCAAAATATAAAGATTTCAACGACCAAGTACAATCAATTTTAAGCGGAAGAATGATCACCCCTCTTGAATATAACGAATATTATAACCTTATTGAACTTCACCACTTCGAACCAGATGCTGTGATAATGATCATTAAATATTGCACAAAAATTAAAAGCACATCTATCAACTATCCATATATTTTGGCGGTTGCAAAAAGTTTTGAAAATGAAGGAATCAAAAGTGTCACTGCTCTTGAAGAAAAGTTTTTGGAACAAGAAAAAGCAAGTGGCGATGTTAAAGACGTTTTGAAGGCCTTGGGGCTTTCGCGTGATGCAGACCTTGACGAAAGAAATCTTTATTTGAAATGGACAAACAATTTTGGTTTTACAAAAAATGTAGTTTTACTTGTTGCCTCTTCTTTAAACAAAAAAGGAGGAATGAGCAAACTTGACGAAACCCTTTCAAAATATTATGAGCAAAAGTTGTTCACCATTGAGGACATTGAAAACTATTCAAAAGAAAAAGAAGAACTTTATGACATTGCAAAGAAAGTTACTTCTACACTTGGACTTTATTATCAAAACCTTGACAGCACAGTTGAGGTTTACATTAAAGATTGGGTTCAAAAAGGATTTGACAAAAACACAATTTCACTTCTTGCCGTTTATTGCTATAAACAAGACATTCGAAGCCTTTCGCTTATGAACGAAGCAGTGTTGAAATTTTTCAAAAAAGGGCTTGTTTCCTCTGATGCAATTTCACAATATCTTGGCGACGTTGTTGCAAAAGATGACGCAATCAAAAAGATTCTTGAAACAATCGGAAGCCTTCGCAAAGTGAACTCTGCCGACCGTGACCTTTATAACACTTGGAGCACCGACTGGAACCTTTCCTTCGACATTATTATGCTTGTTGCTGAAAAAGCAAAAGGAACCGCAAGCCCAATGAGATATATGAACCGAATTTTGAGCGAGATTCATTTGAAGAACATTTCTTCGGTTGAAGAAGCCGAAAAACTTTGCTCTTCATTCATTTTTGCAAAAGTCGAAAACAAAAACAAACCAAACTTTGAGCAAAGAGAATATTCAAAAGAACAACTTGACGCACTCTTTGATTCTCTTGATGACATAGAGGTATAATATGGACAGAAAACAACTTATCGCTTCATGCCTTGCAGAACTTTCTGCATCAAGAATAAATGCGCAAAACAAGGCAGTTTCGTTTCTTATGAAAGCACGCGAAATTCCAGAGTTCAATCAACTTGACAAAGAAGAACGCGCCCTTACTTTCGAAATTGGAAAACTTCGCGCAGAAAACATAAGCGCAACAGAGCAAAACAAAAATCTTCAACTTATCAAAGAAAAGAAAGAGCACATTTTGCTTAAAAACAACATTTCACCAGATTCGCTTTCTGCGAAATATTCATGCATGAAATGCCAAGACACTGGCTATGTGAACGGCACATTTTGCAAATGTTTGCAAAACAAAGTTCGTGAAAAGATTTTGAAAGATTGTGGAGTTGAAAACAAAAAACTCTGCTCTTTCAAAGACTTTAAACCCGATATTGCAACCGACGAAAAACAAAAATCTCAACTTTTGAAAGTGAAAGACATTTTCGAAAAAGTTGCAGATAAATATCCTTTGATAAATCAAAACTTTATTGTCGTTTCTGGAAAAACTGGTGTTGGAAAAACTTTCATGACCGAATGCCTTGCATCAAAACTTATTGACAAAGGTTTTATTGTTTCGTTTGTTTCTGCTTTTGGAATGAACAAACTTATGCTTTCCTATCACACCTGCTTTGACCAAAACAAACAATCTTATCTCGACGCACTGATCGACCCAGATGTTTTGATTATTGACGACCTCGGAACCGAACCGGTTTTAAAAAATGTTACACTTGAATATCTCTATGTTGTTTTAAGCGAAAGGTCAAGACTTGGACATCTTACAGTTGTGACAACCAATCTTGGTTCAAGCGAAATTTTAGACCGATATAACGAGCGAATTTTCAGCCGTCTTGTGAACAAACGCGAAAGCATGCTTATTCAAATTCAAGGCGAAGACCTTCGCTGTAAAAGTGCAAAATAAGGCGTAAAAACATAAAATTATATATGTTGTTTATGTGCCAGCGCATTCAATCATAATTTCGCGTTTTATAATGAAAACTAAAATTATTAAAGAGATTATTTATCAATAAACATACTCTAAAAAACGCAATAATTTCCAATCAATGTTTATTATATTTGATAAAACGCAAAATAAAAATCCACCAAATTTGGTGGATTTATTTTTTATTTCACATTTTTCAAACTTTCAACAGTTTTCATCAGATGCATAAGCATTTCTTTGCTTTCTTTTGTTTGCATGTTGTTGATTGCATCCATTTTGGTTTGAAGTTCTTTTTTGCCTTGGTCTGTGATGCTATAATAAATTTGTTTGCGATTTCCATCTTCTTTGAAACTTGAAATCACGCCATCTTTAATCATCTTTTTTGTGATAAGAGCAAGGTTGCTTTTTGCCATTTTAAGTTCATAGATAAGTTCTTGTGGAGATATTTTATCTTTTGAAGCAATCAAATATAAAATTTGATAGCGTACTGTGAAAACTCCTGCACCTTTGCCCTTGCCTTCTGCAATGCGGTCTGATGCAAGTTTAAGTTCGATTATGCTTTTTGCGAAACTTGAATCCATTTTCATGATGCTCATCTCCTATAAATTTATTATATAATAATAACAAAAAAATGTCAATTGGCTTTTTTGTTTTTCTTCAAATTGCAACTGACATTTTTTATTATTTTATTTGAATATTAGATTTTTATTAGATTCTTGAAAAAAGTGGAACAACTTTTTCAAGAGAAACGCTTTCTGGAATAATTTCTTTCCAAGAAGGTGTTTTGTCAAGGTTCAAAAATTCACGAATAGATGCAGCGGCATTTGGCATGAATGGTTCGAAAATGTTTGAAAGGTTTGCAATTACATATGCACAAGAATAAATTGTGTTGTTGAATGCTTTTTGATCTTCTTTTGCTTGAACCCAAGGTTTTTGCTCGTCATAGAAACGGTTTGCTTCTGACACAAGATTCATTGCAGTTTCTGCTGCTTTTTTAAACTCTATTGTTTCAATATATTTTGCAACTTCGTCATAGGTTTCAAGAACTTTTTGCTTGATTTCTGGTGCAATTTCACCAACAGGCAAAGTTTCAAGACCTTTGAACTTTAATGTGCGGTTGATAAGGTTTCCAAACTTATTCACAACCTCGCTGTTGTGTGTTGTTTGATAAAGTTCAAATGTGAAGTTTGCATCTTTCTTTTCTGGGCCATTTTCTGCAAAATGGAAACGAAGTGAATCTGGATTATAGGTTTCACCCCAAACCAAAGCCTCGAAGCATGTTCCAGAACTTTTGCTGATTTTTGCGTTGTTACACATTAAATATTCAGCGGAAACCATGATGTTTTGTGTCACAAAATTGTCTTTCAAGCCCTCAAGCATTGCAGGAAGGAACATTGAATGGAAAACAATGTTGTCTTTTGCGTGACACATATAAATAAGTTTCTCGGTGTCTGGTTCAACATCTTTTTTCCAGAACTTTCGCCAATCAAATCCGCGTTCCTCTGCAAGTTGCATTGTGTCGGTTACATAGCCAAGAAGGGCTTCCCACCAAACCCAAACAACTTTTCCTTCATATCCTTCAATTGGAATTTTAACACCCCAATTAAGTTCACGCGAAAAGTCACGGTCGCGAAGGTCATCAAGATATTTCTTTGTTTCGTTGATGGCATTAAGTCTCCAAGTGTTCTTATTTGTTTCAACCAAATTTTCAAGAAAATCTTTAAATGCAGTAAGTTTAAAAACAAGAACCTTGTCATCTTTTTGAACGGTTTTATTTTTGCAAATAAGGCAAGTTGCACCTTCAAGGTCTGCCTCTACTGGAACATATCCACAGTCGCAGTTGTCTGCTTTTGTGCGCTTTCCGCAAACTGGACATGTAATTTCAATTTCTGTGTCGTTCACAAATTTTCCGCAGTGTTCACAATAAGGACGCTTTACAACCTTTTCATAAAGATAGCCATTGTCATAAAGACGTTTGAACATTTCCATGCATTTTTCTTTGTGGAACTCGTCATAGGTTTTTGCAAAAATATCATATGAAAAGTTGAAAACTTTCAACGCTTTTCTGAAATTTGCGTCATAGCGGTCTACAATATCTTTTGGGGTTACGCCCTCTTGCTTTGCTTTGATTTCAGGTTTTGTTCCATGACAGTCGGTTCCCGAAACCATTAAGACATCATCACCAACCATTCTGTGATATCTTGCAAGAATGTCACCTGAAAGTGAACTTGCAATATAGCCCAAATGAAGATTATTGTTTGCATATGGCCAAGATACGCAAATTGTTACATTTCTCTTTTTTCTCATTTTATTTTCCTTCTTTGTCGAAATTTCGTTTTGCCTGAGATTTCTTCCAACGCTTGCCGACAATTTTTGCCTTGCACTTTTCTGAAAGCGGACGGCTCATTATTGCCAAAAATGCGTTTATGCATTTTGGACGGATAAGCACTTTGTGCTTTTTTGATGCTTTAAGCGCAATTTCTGCAACTTTTTCAGGACTGCAAGCAGTAACTTTTCCGCCAAAGCCCTGTGCTTTGATTGCATCTTTCATTGCGGTTGTTGTTGGAATCCCAGATGGACAAACTGTTGTGAAAAACACATTTTGCCCTTTAAATTCTTCTGAAAGCGCCACCATTAAATTTGTAAGCATTGCCTTTGTTGCCGAATACATTGACATGTGTGGCATTGGATAGTCGCCAGCCATGCTTGAAACTGTAATGATGGACAGTGGCATTCGGTCATCACGAGCCTTTATCACCTTTTGAGTAAAGTCAACCGTTCCTTCGCAGTTCACACGAATAATTTTCAAAACCTCTTCGTCTGAAAATGAAAGAAAGTCACCTTCGGCAATATAACCCGCATTATTCACAAGAAAATTGATTTTTATATTTTCTTTTTCAAGAAATACGAAAAACTCTTTTCTTTGGCTTTCACTTGACAAATCGCAAGTTTTTGAAACAACTTTAATGCTTGGAAAATCAGACTTGATTTCGCCGACAATTTTTTCAAGTTTCACAGGGTTTGAGCCTGTCAAAACCAAATTGTCACCGCGCGATGCACATTGTTTTGCAAACGCGCCACCAAGACCGCCAGTTGCACCAGTGATAAGCGTGAAAAATTCCATTGCCTCTCCTTTATGTGTTAAATTATAAAACAGTTGCCCGTTCAAGTCAACCTTTTTGCAATTTCCACAAATATTATGTTATATTAAAGAATATATTATAGTGGCATTTTCCATAAAATCAATATTTAATGCAGATATTTTAATCAATAAAATCATTACATCACTTATTCTTTCGCAAAAAGTAATCAAAGCGACGCTTATCCGTTCACTCGC
>ERZ857629.2075-NODE-2075-length-19785-cov-2.509731_pt1 | contig 19785 bp, 14 predicted proteins | sample MGYA00519700_ERZ857629 | MGnify/ENA primary metagenome ERZ857629 (study PRJEB31778, sample SAMEA3449351) | human gut metagenome | biome: human gut; feature: human-associated habitat; material: faeces | place: United Kingdom | collected 2010/2012 ...
ACTCGCTGGTTGCCGGCCGAAAGATACCGCAGGACAAGGTCGTCGGCATGTTGCGCGGACCGCGAGGTACGGAAGTCAAACTCTCGCTGCAAAGACACGGTGTGTCGGAGCTTGTGCCTGTCGTTGTCCGGCGGGGTACGATTCCGATAAAAAGCATAGATGCGGCGTTTATGATTACGCCTAATATAGCGTTCGTAAAGCTGTCGGCTTTTGCCAAGAACTCATATTCAGAACTCGAAACCGCTCTCGATTCTCTTAAAAAACATGGAATGACCGGCATTATCTTCGATTTGCGAGGCAACTCCGGCGGATTTCTCGACCAAGCGATAGCTATCGCCAACATGTTTTTGCCCAAAGATGAACTCATTGTTTACACAGAGGATCGCAATGGCAATAGAATCAAGGAGTACAGCAATGGAAACGGCGGGTTCGAAACAGAGAATCTCGTAATACTCATCGACGAAGGAAGCGCATCTTCGAGCGAGATTCTGGCCGGAGCCGTACAGGATAACGACCGAGGTACTATCATAGGACGCCGCTCGTTCGGCAAGGGATTGGTTCAGCGGCAAATACCCTACCCCGACGGTTCCGCCCTCAGACTGACCATTGCGCGTTATTACACGCCTACCGGCCGATCCATTCAAAAACCTTATTCGGGCGGCTCGAACAGGGAGTATCATTACGACATAATCAATCGTTACTACCATAACGAGATGTTTTCGCAGGACAGCATACATTTCGATGATTCTCTGAAATTCACCACTCCTCGCGGCAAGGTCGTTTACGGCGGTGGCGGAATCATGCCGGATGTGTTCGTTCCGATGGATACGACCGATATTACGCCTTATTTCAGAGAGGTCGTAGGTAAAAATATCCTGTACAAATACACGCTCGACTATACCGACAGGCACCGTCGGGCCCTTAACGATATTGCATCGCTTGCGGAGCTGGAACGTTTTCTGGATTCGGATGCCGGCCTTTTGGAAGACTTCGTGAATTATGCCGAGCGTAACGGGGTTAAGCGCGAGCAGAGGCAAATCGAGCGTTCGAAAAGGTTGATTGAAGCTCAACTGAGAGCTTATATAGGGCGCAATACTACATTGGACTACAACGGATTTTATGCCAATATATACGTGGTGGACGAGACGGTGTTGAAAGCTATCGAAGTGCTCGAAACCGAGGGAAAGGAGTAGGAAGAGATGTTGAAAAGAATTTTCGGAATAATCGCGGTAGCGGTGATTATATGGGTTGTAGTTATGGTTGCGATAACACCGAGCAAAAGTCTGTGTTTCAAAAATAAAAATGTTCTCGATTCTACGCCTTGCGATACCCCGCCGGTAGATATGCCGCTTGTCGAAAGAAGCGACAGCGTGCCGCAGGCAGGTGATTCTATTTCTTGAACACGAAATAAACAGCGAGAACGAGGAAAATGAATCCGATGAGGTGGTTGGCTCTGAACGTTCCCGTTTTGAATACGAAAAGGGACACTGCGGTAAATACCACCAATGTTATGACCTCCTGAATCACTTTCAGCTGCATCAGCGAAAACGGGCCTCCATTGCCTTCGAATCCTATTCTGTTGGCCGGAATCATAAAGCAATACTCGAAGAAGGCGATGCTCCATGAGACGAGTATCACTGCAAACAGGCCTTTGTCGTCGATGTTTTGCAGTGCCTTGATTTTCAGATGACCGTACCAAGCGAATGTCATGAATATGTTCGAGGCTATGAGCAGCCCCACGGTTGCCAATCCTTTCATTGTGCGTTTATTTTGAGTTATGTGCTGCAAAATTACGTTTTATTTGCGATAATGCAGGCTGCGGTACTAAAAATCGGCTGCGGGGCAATTTGTCATTTTATTTGCGTACCTTTGTTTCGTAATTAATGTTTGAAAGATGAATAGGATGAATGGCGGTTCGAAAGATAATGGAACGCAGAACCGTGCGGATGCAGATGTAAAGGACAGAGGTGCGGTCATAATCGACATGTTCCGTTCCTTTCCGAATAAGAAGTACACGGTAAAGGCACTGGCTGCGGCAAGCGGAGGAGCTGACGGCGGAGGCAGGGCCGCTACTCAGGAAATTTTGAAGGACCTCGAACGAAACGGAGTGGTCGAACAGTGCAGCAAGGGAAAATATAAAATCACGGCGGCCAATCTGCCGTCATACGAGGGTATAGTGGACATGATGCCGTCCGGTGCGATGTTCGTCGTTGTGGACCGGCTCGAAAAGGATATTTTCGTCGAACCCCGCTTGGGTTTCCATGCCCTTAACGGCGACAAGGTGCGGGTCGTGGTTGTCGGAAACAGGCGCGACGGCCGTTACGAGGGTGAAATCGTCGAGATATTGGAACGCAGCGGCAAGGGATATGTGGGTACGGTCGATATTCAGAATGCTACTGTTTTCGTAAGGCCGGACTCCCGTAAGATGCCGGTGGACATATATATAAAATCGTCGCAGGCGGCCGGACTCGTTTCCGGACAAAAAGTACTGGTGCGCATAGTCGATTGGGCGCAGGGCAGCAAATCTCCGGTCGGGGAAATTGTCGAAGTGTTCGGAATGACGGGAGACAACGATACGGAAATGCATGCGATTCTCGCGGAGTTCGATTTGCCCTATCGTTTCGAGAGCGGCGTGGAGGATGCGGCGCAGAGCATTGCGGGAAAGATAACCGAGAAGGATATCGCCTCACGTCGCGATTTCAGGGATACGGTTACCTTTACCATAGACCCCGAGGATGCCAAGGATTTCGACGACGCTCTGTCGATTCGAAAAACCGAGACGGAGGGTGTGTGGCAAATCGGCGTGCATATTGCCGACGTGACGCACTATGTCACGCCCGGTTCTGTTGTGGATATTGAGGCGCAGGACCGTGCCACTTCGGTCTATCTTGTGGACAGAACAATTCCGATGCTGCCCGAAAGACTGTCCAACGAACTGTGTTCGCTTCGTCCCGACGAGGAGAAACTCTGTTTTTCTGCAGTGTTCGAAATCGACGAGCAGCTGAATATCCTCAGCGAGTGGTTCGGCCGCACGGTGATAAAGTCCGACAGGCGGTTTACGTATGCGGAAGCGCAGAATATCATAGAGACAGGCAAGGGGGATTATGCCTCCGAGGTGCTAAAACTCAACGAACTGGCACAGAAGCTGCGGGCGCAGAGATTCAAGAACGGTTCGATTAGTTTCGAGCGTCAGGAAGCCAAGTTCCGTTTGGATGAGAACGGGAAACCCCTCGGCGTCTATTTCAAGGAGATGAAGGAGTCCAATCAGCTCGTGGAGGAGTTCATGCTTCTTGCCAACCGTAAAGTCGCCGAATTCGTCGGAAAGTCCCAAAGCGGACGCAAGAGCAACCGGACGTTCGTATACAGGGTGCACGACAAGCCGGATAGCGACAAACTCGGTCGATTCGCCGATTTCGTGCTTCGGTTCGGTTACTATTTCAAGACCGACAGAATCGGCCGCATCGCTCCGCAGCTCAATAAGCTGATGTCCCAGATTAAGGGAAAAAGCGAGGAGAACGTTGTGTCCACTCTTGCCGTAAGGACCATGGCGAAGGCGTTCTATACTACCGACAATATCGGACACTACGGTCTTGCATTTCCTTTTTACACGCACTTTACCTCCCCTATCCGCCGTTACCCCGACATGATGGTGCACAGACTTCTTGCACATTATCTGGCCGGCGGACGCAGCGAGAAGAAAAGCGAATACGAGACGCTTTGCGAGCACTCTTCCAAAATGGAGGTGAGGGCGGCCGATGCCGAACGGGCATCCGTCAAATACAAGATGGTGGAATTCATGCAGGACAAAATCGGCCAGCTGTTCGACGGGCATATCTCCGGCATAACGGACTGGGGCATTTTCGTCGAGCTGGAAGACTCGCATATCGAGGGTATGGTGGCCATGCGCGACATGAGCGATGATTTCTATCGTTTCGATGAATACAACTATGCTGCTGTGGGACAGCACACTTCGCGCCGTTTCACGCTCGGCGACATGGTGCGCATAAAGATAAAGAGAGCCGACCTGCAACACCGGCAGCTGGATTTCGAAATGGTCGCTTCGATTGATTTCGCTTCGGGAGTGGCCACTCCTCTGCAAGGATGCTATACGCAGCGAAAGAAACGCTAATCGGTGAAGGTGTCGCGGTTGGCGACGTAGTTGTCCCAGTGCGACAGTACGGCCTGCATATCGGAAGGAAGAGGTGTTTCGAAATACACCTCTTTTTTCGTTCGGGGGTGTATGAATCCTAAACTGCGGGCATGAAGGGCATGGCGCGGCATTATCGCGAAACAGTTCTCGATGAATTGGCGGTATTTGCTGAACGTGGTGCCTTTGAGTATTTTGTCGCCGCCGTAACGTTCGTCGTTGAAGAGCGGATGCCCGATATATTCCATGTGCACGCGTATCTGGTGCGTGCGCCCTGTTTCTAAACGGCACTCTATCAGCGTCACGTATCCGTAACGTTTGAGGACCGTGTAGTGCGTTACGGCATGTTTCCCTTCGCTTCCGTCGGGATATACGGCCATTTTCAGCCTGTCGGTGCGGCTGCGGCCTATGTTTCCCGTTATCGTGCCTTCGTCCTGCGGAAAGTCTCCCCATACCAAGGCGATATAGCGGCGGCTTATGGTATGGTCGAAAAACTGTTTGGCGAGTTTGGCGTGCGATATTTCGTTTTTGGCGACTACCAGCAGCCCCGATGTGTTCTTGTCTATTCTGTGTACGAGTCCGGCCCGCATGTCGCCCTGCTGGAACAGCGGCAGGTCTTTGAGGTGATATGTGAGCGCGTTTACCAGAGTTCCGCTGTAATTTCCGTGTCCGGGGTGTACGACCATGCCTGCGCTCTTGTTCACCAGAATCACATCGTCATCCTCATATACGATGTCCAGCGGAATATTTTCGGGAATAATCTCGACTTCGCGCCGAGGATAAGGCATCACAATCGAAATGCGGTCGAGTGGCTTTACCTTGTAGCTGGATTTGACGGCCGTGCCGTTCACGAGAATGTTCCCCCCGTCGGCCGCTGCCTGAATGCGGTTGCGCGAGCAGTGCTCCATGCGGAACGTCAGGAACTTGTCGATGCGCACGAGGGCCTGACCCTTGTCTACCGTCAGGGTGAAATGCTCGTAGAGTTCGTCCTGCTGCTCGTCCGCAGTATCTTCCGTCTCTTCGAAAATGTCCTCTTTCATCGGTCGGGGCGTTATTCGAACAACTCGCTCGGCGTTTCGGTCTCCAATGCTTCGATAATTGCATCGACAGTTCGGTCTTCCTCCTGCTTCTGCTGGATTATCTTTTCGGCTTCTCTGTCCGCGCTTTTGGAGTTTTTTTCGATTTTATCGTCGTCGAGCGACAGCGCAATCGAGACGCCGGCGCCAAGTGTTGTGTTATTGCCGTATGCGGGCGATTGCGAGAGAACTCTGGCATTTTTGCGATTAAGCAGATTGATGCCGTCCTCGAATCTGACACCGCCCACGTTCAGACCTCTGTCCCACAGTCTGCTTTTTGCGTCTGCCAAGGAAAGGCCGATGAGTTTCGGTATCTCGACGGTGCTCTGCTCGCTGTTGCGTCCGACGACCAGAGTGATGCCGCTGCCGATTTCGAGCTGCATGTCAGTCGAAGCGTTTATGGTTTTGCCTTCGTACTGCTCGTCCAGCACGTAGTTGGTGGCGATGTCATCGACGTATTTGAGCTCGGCGATTTCGAGTCCGGCCACTTCCAGTATATTTTTCGCCTGCCGCAGCGAGTAGCCGGTCACGTAGGGAACCTTCACCATTTTCTGACGGAACGAGTTTACCGTAACGAAAATCCTGCGGCCGCTTTTCACCTTGCCGCCGGCCGCCGGCTGCTGTTCGAGAATCACTCCGCCTTCGTATGCCGGTACGAACAGCGAGTCGCTGATTTCGATTCTCAGCCGGTCTTTGTCCGCCATTTGCCTTGCTTCGGAGATTCCGGTTCCGACGAAATCCGGAACGGTTTTATATTTGTTGTGCCGTGTGAACACGTCCAACAATATATATATTACGAAGCAGAATATTATGACGGAGCAGATGATGAGAACGATGTTGCGCGCTATGCGGTTTTCGGATAATTTTTCGAACAGTTTTCGCAGGTTTTTCATCGGGAGTTCATTTGTTTTCAGGATGTAAAATTACAAAAAAAGCGCGAAATCCAATAAAAAGACTGCGACCCGCACTCTGTGGTATGCGGGTCGCAGGAACAAAAAACACCTAATTGATTTTCGGGGCTGTTTAATTCTCTTTTTTCTTATTGAGCTTTCTGCTGAGAATGTTGCCGCCGATCATTCCGGCACTGCCGAACATTATTATAAGTCCGGCCATAATGACACTTGCTGGCATGGACATATCCTCACCGGTTTCGGCCATGCAGGAAACTCTGACGATTAATCCGATAATCATTCCGATGCCTACGCCGAAAAGCAGTCCGGCTGTGCTTATCCAGAACGTTTGCCGTTTTTTTGCGGATAATTCGCACTCTTGTTTGTAAATTTCGGCGATTGCGTCGGCCGACATCATTTTGGTATCGCGCAGATAGCGGAATACCAGTTTCGCACACGAATAGATGAAAATTAACAGTGCAAGGAGTAAAACGAAAGTAGTATCTTCCATAGCGATTGTTTTTAATTGGTTTTGCCCTTTTGACGGTCGAATTCGGATTCGGTTACAAGAAACGTAAAAAAATAATTATCTTGTGTAACTTTTTACCGCTTCGTGCGTCCAAATGACAAATGAATGACCCGAACGACATAGAGTGTGTGCAGGGTATGCGCAGCGGCGATATGCGATATTTCCAGATTATCGTACATCGTTATTCCTCGCGCGTATTCGCCCTTGTCGCCGGAATAGTGCGCAGCCGAGAACGCGCCGAGGAGATTGTGTCGGACGTGTTTTTCAAGGTGTATGACAAAATAGGCGATTTCAAGGCCAAAAGCAGCTTTGCCACATGGCTCTACCGGATTGCGTATAATGCGGCCATTTCAGATGCACGCAGAAAAAACATGCTCGGTTCCGATTCGGCCATGGATATTTCCACCGTAAGCGTTGCGGATGAAGACGAGGGGTGGGAACAGAAAGAGGAGAACATAAGTAAAATGGAGCGGGCCATCGAAATGCTCGCTCCGCAGGAGCGCTCGCTCGTAAGGCTCTATTACTGGGACGATAAGAGCGTTTCAGATATAGCAGACATCGTCGGCATGTCGCAGGCGGCCGTGAAAACAAAGCTGTTCAGAATACGGGCGGCGCTGAAAAATTTTATGAAAAACGAATGAACATGGAAAATAGGGATGATTTTTCGACACTGATACGCAAGGCGTGCAGCCGTATGGATAAGGAGGATTCGACTCTCGAAGACCGCATAATGCTCGCAGCCATGAACAGAGTCGTTGCGAATGCCAGACGAAGAAACAGAACGTCGTTCATGCTGACGCTCGGTGCGGCGACGGCTTTGTTCGCCTGCGTCGTATTTTTGATTATGCACTTTCTTCCGGCTCGGATATTCGTGTCGAAAGCTCTGAATTTCGATGCTCTTTTAGATAAACTGCCCGTGCTGTCGTTTTCCACGCCGGCAGTTGAATGGTTGCATGACAGCGGAATGTTCCCGATGTTTTTGCTGACGGTGACGATTACGGTTATGGTCGTGCTGTGCTGGTCGATTAGCCGGACGTTTTACAAATAACTACTGCCGGAAATCTATGATTTCGTAGTATTTGTACCTTTTCAAATCCGGAACGAGCTGTGGGGTGCCGATGTCTGCCGAGAATTTTTCTACCTCTATTACGGCATCCGAGTTGATATTTTCCAGAAAATACTCCACTCTTACCGGTAGCGAGGTCTCAGTATCCACGTACAGCCTAATATCCTGACGGTCCGTTTTCCCTTTCAGTAGAATCAGATAACAGGTTTTGCCGCCGGCTTTTGCTTGACCGGCGAAAGTGTGCGAATAGTCTCTGTCTAAAAAAGAAAAGGCGTTTGCAGGGTCGGACAGAATATCGCCTTTCCCGCTTTCGGGGGTGGGTTCGATGACTATTTCGCGATTTATGTCGTCGATTTGATACGATACGCCGTCGGAGCAGAAAATGTCCGTTTCGGGCGTGTGAATACGATAGTCGTTTCCGCTGACCGTATAATAGCCCTGCATTCTGTGTCCCTCCACTGTCGAGACGAAGTCTATGCGGTAGCTTTTGCTTCGGCATATGGCGTCGGAGAGTTTGTCCAATATTTCGGCCGAACGTTCGTCGGCCCTTAGCGTGAAAATCGCAAATACGGCCAAAACAGTGAGCAGTCGTTTCATAGGCGGGAGGTTTGTTATCTTAGTCCGAGATCCGATAGTATACGGTCGAGCGTGGCTATGTCCGAGACGAGCACTTCGCGCGGTTTGCTTCCATTGGCTCCGCTGACGATACCAACCTTTTCGAGTTGGTCCATAAGTCTGCCGGCGCGATTGTATCCCATGTCGAAGCGTCTTTGGATGTTCGACGTCGAGCCCTGCTGGTGCATTACCACGTATTCGGCTATCTCGGCGAAACGGTCGTCCAGCCGGCCTACGTCGCCGGACGAGGATTTGGCATCGCCGCCCTCGGGCTGATACTCCGGCAGAATGTAGGCGTGGCCGTAGCTTTGCTGGCGGGCGATGAAATTCACCATGTCTTCTATTTCGGGCGTGTCGATGAATGCGCACTGGACACGGACGGTCTCTCCGCCGCCGTTGGTAAGAACGAGCATGTCGCCCTGCCCTATCAGCTGTTCGGCTCCCGTCTGGTCGAGAATTATTCGCGAGTTCATTACGGATGTCACGCGAAATGCGATGCGGGCCGGACAGTTGGATTTGATTAGACCGGTAATGACGTTGGCATCGGGTCGCTGGGTGTATGCCTATGGCGCGGGCAAGCTGCGCAAGACGCGCTATCGGCAGTTCTATTTCTTTTCCGGCCGTCATGATAAGGTCGGCGAACTCGTCGATTATGACGACTATGTACGGGAGATAGCGATGCCCTTTGAGCGGGTTGAGCCGTCTGTTGATGAATTTTTCGTTGTATTCGGATATTTTACGAACACCAGCCGCCTGCAACAACCCGTATCTGTCCTCCATCTCTTTGCACAGGGACTGGATGGTGTAGACCACTTTCTGGGTGTCGGTGAGAATCGCATTGTCCTCGCTTTCCATTTTGGCGAGGAAATGGTTTTCGAGTTTTGAGTAGATGGAGAGTTCGACCTTTTTGGGGTCCACCATCACGAATTTCAGTTCGGCCGGATGCTTCTTGTATAGAAGCGAGGCGATTATCGCATTGAGCCCGACACTCTTGCCCATGCCGGTGGCTCCCGCGACAATCAGATGCGGCATTTTCGCAAGGTCGATTACGACCGTTTCGTTCTGTATGTTCTTGCCCAGAGCAATGGGAAGTTCCGCCTTGCTGTCTTGGAACTTGACGGACTTGATGACCGAATACATCGACACGATTTCGCGGTTGATGTTCGGAACCTCTATACCCACGGTGCCCTTGCCGGGCATCGGGGCTATTATTCGTATGCCGAGAGCTTTAAGACTAAGAGCTATATCCTGTTCCAATCCTTTGATTCTGGATATTTTAATGCCTTTTGCCGGAACTATTTCGTAAAGTGTCACCGTGGGGCCGATTGTAGCCTTGATGCTCTCGATTCTGATTCCGAAGTTTTGCAGCGTCTCGACTATCCGATTTTTGTTCGCGGTTATCTCTTCGCGCGTAACCTCCACGTCTACGCTGTGATTTTGCAGTATGCCCTCGATTTCCGGCCTGCGATACGAGGACAACTCTTTGAGCGGGTCGTAAAGCGTATCGAGCCCTTCGTGTTCGATTTCATCGTCCTTTTGCGCTGCAACGAGAACCTGCATATCCGTCTGGTCGGCCTCCGCCGTGATTACACCTCCTGCGCCCAGAACAGTGCCGGAGGTCGATTCGGATGCGTTGCTTTCACAGTCTATATCCATTACTTTGAACGGATTGTCGTCGGTTACTTCTTCATTTGATTTATGTGTATCGACAGGGACGGTTTCGACATAATCATCCTGCTGCCTTGTGTCTGTTATCTCGAAGTCGTCGTCCATATATTCAGTCGCCTCTTTTTCGACCGAGATTGTCTGCGGCTGCTGCACGTCTTCGGTTTCAGTGTCAGGATTGGGGTCTTCTTCGATGTTTTCATGCTGGCTTGCAACAAATTTTTTTGCGGCTTCGCCGACTTTTATACCGTTGTCCACGATACTACCGCCGACATGGTTCACCATCGAAATCGTGCTGCGGTTGATGTATACGGCAAGCAGAATCCATCCGCATAAAATTAAGATGCACAAACCTATCGGACCTATCAAACCTTTGAGCCATTGGGCTGCGAATATGCCCTGCGCTCCGCCGAGGCCCGAACCGAATACACCCCAATGCGAAGAGAATATGAATCCGAGTGTCGTTGCCCCGAGAATCAGTGATATACAGGTAATCAGTGCTGTGCGTGCTTTACGTAAAGGTCTGGTTCGGATGAATCTTATGCCCGTAAGAAGCAGCGCTATGGGGATGACGAGCCCGAAAATACCGAATCCGCGGCCTATCAGGTATTCGCCTATCAGGGCGCCGCTGCTGCCCGTGCCGTTCGACAACTCTCCTCCGAGAATGCTCCCGTATGATATTATGCTCTGATCGGCCTTCCAAGTGAATATGTAACAGACGCATGCGAGGATCATATAAACAGAAATGCCGATTGTTATAAATCCTGCAATCCATCGCTGGTTATTTGTCAGCTTGCGTCTGTTCTTTTTCTCCTTTTTCTCGGACATGGCTCGATTGGAAGTGTTTTTACGGCTACGAAGGTACGAAATTTAGCTCTCTATTTCAAAGCACGTGCAATAATACTTTTTTCGATTATGCGCCTGCGGTAAGCCTCGTCGCCTGCCGTATAAAAGTCATGCGACGGAAGATTGTCGGCAGAAGCCCGCATGCCGAACAGCTCCAAAAGGAATTCGGTGCGCTTTGCCACGGCCGGAGCGCTGTCGATCAACATTATGTCGTCGTTGCCGATGACTTTCCGTATCGTGTCTTTCAAGAACGGATAATGCGTACAGCCCAAAACGATTCTGTCCGCTCCCTGTTCGATTAGCGGTGCTATTACGCGCTTGACAGTTTGTTCGGCCAGAGGAGTGTTTTCCATGTCGTTTTCGACGATTTCCACGAACCCCTCGCCCACTGCACTGATGATTTTCACTTTGTCGGCGAACCGCGCCGATGTGTCGTGGAAAAGCCTTCCGTTTATCGAGGCTGCCGTTGCGAGAATGCCTATTACTCCGCTTTCGGTCGAAAGTGCGGCGGGCTTTACGGCCGGTTCCATTCCCACTATCGGTATGTTGCGGTAGCGTTCGCGCAGCATGTCGATTGCCGCTGCCGTTGCCGTATTGCATGCCACGACAATCAGTTTCGCTCCTTTGCCGACCAGAAAATCAACCGCATCGGTGGCGTAGCGTTTTATAAGTTCCTCGTCTTTATCTCCGTAAGGACAGTTCTTCCCGTCTCCGAAATACATGACAGATTCGTGCGGCAGGAGTTTTATCACCTCCCGCCACACGCTGAGTCCGCCCAGTCCGGAGTCGAAAATGCCTATCGGAGCATCGTTCATCATTTCTTATTCTCTGCAATCCAGTTTCTTGCGTTTACGAAGGCCTCAATCCACGGCGTAAGTTCATCCGTGCGCTGTTCGGGGTAGTACGGCCAGTTCCACGGCTTTATTGCCCTTTCGATGTGCGGCATTATTGCCAGATGGCGACCGTCGGCGCTTGCGATTCCTGCGGTCGAATAGTCGCTGCCGTTAGGATTGGCAGGATATTGTTCGTAATTGAATTTTAGTGCGATATTGTAATGCTTCTCATCGTACGGCAGCGAGAATTTGCCCTCGCCGTGTGCAATCCATACGCCGAGTTTGCATCCGTCCAAAGAGGAGAACATAACCGAATTTTTGCCGTTTACGGTCACGCCGACGAAAGCCGATTCGAATTTGTGCGAATCGTTGTGCAGCATCTTGGGCTTCAACTCGTCCTGCGGGGTAATCAGACCGAGTTCTATCATCAGCTGACAGCCGTTGCAGACGCCAAGCGACAGAGTGTCCTTGCGTGCATAGAAGTCGTCCAGAGCCTTTTTCGCTTTTTCGTTGTAAAGGAACGAGCCGGCCCATCCTTTGGCCGAACCGAGGACGTCCGAGTTCGAGAATCCGCCGACGAATACTATCATGTTTACATCTTCGAGCGTTTCGCGGCCGCTTATCAGGTCGGTCATCTGTACGTCCTTGACATCCATGCCCGCGAGGTGCATGCACCATGCCATTTCCCTGTCTCCGTTCACGCCTTTTTCCCTTATTATGGCTGCCTTTATACCGGTTTTCTCTTTTCTTGTCGGATTGATTCCATATTGGGAATAGGTGCCGGTGAAAGATGCGGGGAACACGTATTGGAGCGGCTGGAACTTGTAGTTGGCGAATCTTTCGGCCGCTTTTGCCTTGCCGCTTTGTCTGCGGTCGAGCAGGTAGGAGGTTTTGAACCACGAGTCGCGGAGCTCGTTTTGAAGCAGCTCGAACTCGGCGCCGCCGCTTTCGACGGTGAATTTCCTGTTCAGATTGACTTCTCCGATGATGTATGAATCAACGCCTTGCGATGCGAGCGCATCTTTTATCGCTCCGGCATTCTCGACTTGCAACAGAAGCGCCGGCTTTTCGCTGAACATTGCCTTTATAATATCTTTTTCCGGCAGGACGTCCAAATTCACAGCAATGCCGGTGGTATTGTCCGCGAATGTCATTTCGAGCAGTGCCGTAATGAGACCTCCGGCAGAAATGTCGTGTCCGGCCAAAACCTTGTTTCCCTTTATGAGTGATTGAACCGCTTCGAATGCACGGGCGAAATACGCAGGGTCGGATACGGTAGGAATCCTTTTGCCGACACTGCCGAGCGTCTGATAGAAACTGCTGCCTCCGAGTGCAAATTCGCTGCGGCTCATGTCTACGTAAAGTATTGAACTCGTCCGCTGTTTCAGTGCTGCCTTGACGCACTGCTTTATGTCGGATACTTCCGCTCCCGAACTTATTATCACTGTTCCGGGGGCATAAACCTTGTCGCCGTTTTTGTATTTCTGCGTCATGGACAGCGAGTCCTTGCCAGTGGGAATGTTTATGCCCAAAGCTATCGCGAAGTCGCTGGCTCCCTGAACCGCTTTGTAAAGACGCGCGTCTTCGCCCTCGTTTTTGCACGACCACATCCAGTTGGCACTAAGCGACACGCCTTTGAGCCCGTATGCGAGCGGTGCGAATACGATGTTGGTCAGCGATTCGACTATTGCCAGCACGGAACCTTCGGCCGGATCGGCCATTGCCGCCACCGGAGCATGACCGATTGCTGTCGCTATGCCGGCTTTACCTTGATAGTCGAGTGCCACGACTGCACAGTCGTTGAGCGGGAGCTGTATCTGGCCGGCGGTTTGCTGCATGGCGATGCGGCCGGTCACCGAACGGTCCACCTTGTTTGTAAGCCAGTCTTTGCAGGCCACGCCTTCGAGTTGGAGGGTGTTTTCTATGTACTCGACTATTTTGCCGGTGTCGTATTCGGCCTCGTTGTAACTCTCCTCGATGCTTCTGTCCTGCATTACGGTTTTAGGAGCCTTGCCGAACATGTATTCGAGCTGCCAGTCTATGGGCTTTTCCGATGTCTTGTTATTTATAAAAGTGAATTGCATATCGCCAGTCGCTTCGCCTACCACGTACATTGGGGCGCGTTCTCTGTCGGCAATGCGTTTCAGATAGTCGATGTGTTTTGCGTCAATCACCAGACCCATGCGTTCCTGCGACTCGTTGCCCACGATTTCGCGGGCCGACAGTGTCGGGTCGCCTACCGGCAGGTTCTCCATGTCGATTCTGCCGCCGGTGCTTTCCACAAGTTCGCTGAGACAGTTGAGATGGCCTCCCGCACCGTGGTCGTGAATCGAAATTATGGGATTTTCGTCGGCTTCGCTCACGGCGCGTATGGCGTTGTAAACCCTTTTCTGCATCTCCGGATTGGAACGTTGTATGGCATTTAGCTCTATGTCGTTGGCGTATTCACCCGTAGCAACGCTCGAAACGGCGCCGCCGCCCATTCCGATTCGGTAGTTGTCGCCGCCGAGCAGCACGATTTTGTCTCCCTTTTTGGGCTCGTCTTTCATGCTGTCGGCCTTTTTGCCGTATCCGATACCTCCGGCCATCATTATGACCTTGTCGTATCCGTATGTCTTGCCGTTCTCCTTGTGTTCGAACGTCAGCAGCGAGCCGCAAATGAGCGGCTGGCCGAACTTGTTGCCGAAGTCGCTGGCACCGTTCGAAGCCTTGATGAGAATGTCTTCGGGCGTCTGGTAGAGCCAGTCGCGCTCCTCTACGCCGTTTTCCCATTTGCGCTCTTCGTCCAGACGCGGATACGAGGTCATGTACACGGCGGTTCCGGCTATCGGAAACGCACCCTTGCCTCCTGCTATGCGGTCGCGAATCTCGCCTCCCGTACCTGTCGCGGCTCCGTTGAACGGTTCGACCGTCGTGGGAAAGTTGTGCGTCTCGGCTTTCAGCGAAATGACGCTCTCGAACTCTTTGGTTTCGAATTCGTCGGGCTTGTCCTGCGTGGCAGGGGCGAATTGCTCGACTACGGGACCTTGCAGGAATGCGCAATTATCCTTGTAGGCCGAAGTCACCCTGTTGGGATTGGCCTGAGTGGTTTTCTTGATGAGCTTGAAAAGCGAGTCCGGTTTTACTTCGGAGTCGATTATGAACTGGCCGTTAAAAATCTTATGGCGGCAGTGCTCCGAATTTACCTGCGAGAAACCGAACACTTCGCTGTCCGTAAGCGGCCGGCCGAGAGTTTCGGAGACGCTTTTCAGATAGTCCATCTCCTCTCGGCTCAGGGCAAGCCCCTCGCGGCGGTTGTACTCTTCTATGTCGTCTATGTATACGATGGCGTCGGGCTTCTTGTCTATTGTGAAAATGTCCTGTCCTATCGCGTTGTATCTTCTGTTGAGCATCGGGTCGAAAACAGCCTTGTCTGTGTCTGGTACGAATTCTTCGATGCGGACGATTCCATGCAGTCCCATGTTTTGGGTGATTTCCACGGCGTTGGTGCTCCATGGGGTGATCATCTCCCTGCGCGGGCCTATGTATTTGCCTTCGATTCGAGCTTTATCCAAGAACTCGGCACCCGAAAACAGCCATTCGAGTTTGGCCAAATCCTCGGCAGAGGGTTTCGTTGTCGTTTCGACTGCAAAGATTTTCTTGTCTTTATCAAATAGTAGTATCATAAAAAAGTATGTTTTTATCTCTTTATTTCGTGAATTATATGTTCCATTATTGCGGCATCGCTCAAAGTGTCGCAGTCCACAATCAGCGACGAACTCTCGTAATACGGCTCCCTTGCCGGCAGATTCCGGCTTATGAAATCGAGCAGTTGCTCATCGTCCATGCCGCGTATTATGGGGCGCTTCTGACGGCCGGCAGGCGATATGCGTCCCACGATTTTCTGCGGGGACATTTTCAGATATACTGTTTTGCCCATCGAGTTCATGAGTTGCATGTTGTCCGAAAAACACGGTACTCCGCCGCCGGTGGCGACAATAGTATCGGCAGTAAGGCCGGCGAGTTCTTCGAGTGTCCGCCGTTCCATTTCCCGAAACCATTTTTCGCCGCGAGTGGCGAAAATTTCCGATACCGAGGCCGAACATTTCTGCTCTATGATTTTATCCATGTCGATGAACTCATAGCCGACTCGGGCCGCTATCCTGCGTCCTAAACTGCTTTTGCCGCAGCCCATGTATCCGATTAGAAAAACCACCATATGTATTTAGAACAGATTCAATTGCCCAGTTTCATCGTCCGCCTCGTCTCCCTTGGCGTATTCGATTTCGAACTTAATGTCGTCGCCTGCTGCCGTTTCTTCCGCCTCTGCGGGGTCGTCACCTTCCGGTTCCTGCGGCTCTTCGGGAGGCTCGGGTTCGAGGAATTGCAGCGAACCTATGTCGTATGTGGTGATGCGTTTGCCTTTGGCGCGGTGGCTCTTTACGCCGATGAACTCTTCGACGTTCACGGTGTCGGCCGGCCGGTTCTGCTGCGCTCCCTGATATGTAACCGTCAATCGTGGCCCGTCGTAGTCGCACATGCACACGAAGCGGCAGTCGTCGTCGAGGTACTGTTGCATCTTTTCGTTCTGCTCCGCCTGAAAACGCTTGACGTAATAGTATTTTTGCCCCTCGTCGTAGTATGCGACGCTGAACACCGTATCGGGATTATATTTTTCCACGTATATGGCGTCTTCGGGGAAATGGTGCAGAAGGTCGAACGGCGTAACGTAGTACTGGCTTTTCGTCATCACGACGATTTTGTCGTCGCCCGAAAATTCGCCTAAAAGTCGTCCGCGGCCCTCGTTGTTGAGTTTGTGTATCTCGGTGTCGTACCAGATGTTCTGGCCGGCAAGCGTGGACGTGCCGCGCTCTTTGAGCACGATTTTGTGTATTCCGTAGCGCGAGAACAGGTTGCCCTGACTCTGTCGGCCCTTGATTGCCAGCGTCGAGAAATCGAAGTCGGTAATCACCTTTTTGAGTCGCGGTCTGGGTTTGAAATATATTTTCAGCACTTCTGCCTCTCCGTTCGGATTCACGCTCAGGTAGAGTATCGAGCTTCCGGGAGTGCCTTTGGTCAGGTTGTATACCTTGTCGCGTGTGATGCCCTTGATAGCGCAGCGTTTCATCATGACCGCCCCGTTTTTGCCGTCGCGATACAGCAGGTTGTATATGGTGCGTTCGTCTCCGCGCTTGAATACACCTATATAATAAATGTTCTTCGCGAAAAACGCCTTCTCGCTCACTTTGGTTATGGTGTAGCTGCCGTCGTTGCAGATTATGATTACGTCGTCCATGTCCGAGCAGTCGCACACCAGTTCCTCTTTTTTCATGCTCTGCCCTATTCCGAAGAATCCTTCGGCTCGATTGACATAGAGCTTGGCATTTGCCACAACGACTTTTGCAGCTTCTATGGAGTCGAACTCGCGAATCTCCGTGCGTCGCTGCCTGTCCTGCCCGTACTTGTTTTTGATTCCTTCGTAGTAGGATATCGTGTAATCGGTTATATGCTCGATATTGTGCTTCACCTCCTTTATTTCGGCTTCGACGGCCCTGATGTGCTCGTCGGCTTTGGAGGAGTCGTAGCGCGATATGCGTATGAAGCGCAGCTCGGTGAGCTTTACTATGTCCTCCCGAGTGACTTCGCGGCGCAGTCTGTCTTTGAAAGGTTCGAGCCTTGAATCCACCGCCTCGTAGGCTTCTTCGCGGGTTTTGCAGCCCTCGATTGCCTCGTACATCTTGTTTTCGATGAACAGTTTTTCGAGCGTGGTAGCATGCCAGTCGAGGTCGAGTTCTTCTAAACGGATGTGCAGTTCCTTGTTGAGCAGTTCTCTGGTATGTTCGGCGCTGTGCCGCAGTATTTCGCTTACGCCGATGAAATGCGGTTTGTTGTCGCGTATCACGCATGCGTTGGGCGAAATCGAAACCTCGCAATCAGTAAATGCGTAAAGAGCATCTATCGTCTTGTCGGTCGATTCGTCGTTGCTCACGTGTATGATTATCTCGGCCTTGTCGGTGGTGATGTCATCCACACGCTTGATTTTGATTTTTCCCTTCTCGTTGGCCTTTACGATGGATTCCTTTATGGAGTCGGTGGTGGTGCCGAACGGTATTTCGGTTATGGCGAGCGTCTTGGTATCGACTTTCGAGATTTTCGCCCGCACCTTCACCGTTCCACCCCGCAAACCGTCGTTGTATCGGCTGCAATCGGCGGTTCCTCCCGTAGGAAAATCCGGCAGCAGGGTGAACTCCTCGCCGCGCAGATGTGCTATGGCGGCATCTATAAGCTCGTTGAAGTTGTGCGGAAGGATTTTGGAGGCCAGACCGACGGCTATGCCTTCGACGCCTTGTGCGAGCAGCAGCGGAAATTTCACCGGCAGCGTGACGGGTTCCTGATTGCGTCCAGCATCCATTCTGTGGTTTTGGGATTGAACACGACATCGAGCGCGAATTTGGAAAGTCTCGCTTCGATATATCGCGGAGCCGCCGCAGAGTCGCCCGTCAGCGTATTGCCCCAGTTGCCCTGACAGTCTATCAGAAGCCCCTTTTGGCCCAGCTGCACGAGCGCATCGCCTATCGAGGCATCGCCGTGCGGATGGAACTGCATGGTATGTCCGATGACGTTGGCTACCTTGTTGTAGCGGCCGTCTTCGAGCCTGCGCATGGAGTGCAGGATGCGTCTTTGGACGGGTTTGAGGCCGTCTTCGATATGAGGCACGGCACGTTCCAGTATCACGTATGAGGCATAGTCTATCCACCAGTTTTTGTACATTCCGGCCAGCTTGAATTTGGCCGTATCTCCGGTGAGCATGCCGAATTTGTCGTCTTGCGTATCTGTCTGCTGTTCCATAGTCTTAAATCAAATCCTCGACGTAATCGGCCTCGATTCTGAGGTTGTCCATAATGAAGTTGCGCCTTTCGGGAGTGTTGTTGCCCATGTAGAACTCCAAAATATCGTGTATCGCATCGTTCTTGGACAAATTGACCTTGTCCAGACGGATGTTCTCGCCGATGAACTCTTTGAATTCGGGAGCCGAAATCTCTCCGAGACCTTTGAATCGGGTTATCTCGGCCGAAGCTCCCAGACGTGCAATCGCCTTTTGTTTCTCCTCCTCGTTGTAGCAGTAGAGGGTCTCTTTCTTGTTGCGCACACGGAAAAGAGGTGTTTGCAGCACATGCAGATGTCCCTGACGTATGACTTCGGGATAGAATTGCAGGAAGAATGTCAGAAGCAGGAGTCTGATGTGCATTCCGTCCACATCGGCATCGGTGGCGATTATGACTTTGTTATATCGCAGTCCGTCGATTCCCTCGTCGATATTCAGCGCCGCCTGCAACAGGTTGAACTCCTCGTTGTCGTACACCGCCTTTTTTGTTTTGCCGAAACAGTTTTCCGGTTTTCCGCGCAACGAGAATACCGCCTGCGTCTGCGCATTGCGGCTGGTTGTTATGGAGCCGCTGGCCGAATCTCCCTCCGTGATGAAAATCATCGAGTTTTCGCCCTGAGGGTTTTTGTCGTTGAAATGAATCTTGCAGTCGCGCAGCTTGCGGTTGTTGAGACTAACTTTTTTCGCCGCCTCGCGTGCCTTTTTCTGTACGCCGGATATGGCTTTGCGTTCCTTTTCGTTTTCGACGATTTTCTTTTGCAGAATATCGGCTGTCGTCTGGTTCTTGTGCAGGAAATTGTCGAGGTTCTCTTTCAGAAAGTCGATTATGAAGTTGCGCACCGTAGGTCCGTCGGGCGAGGATTTCGGAAACATCATCTTTGAGCCGAGCTTGATTTTCGTCTGGCTCTCGAATTCGGGCTCTTCCACGCTGATGCTTATGGCTGCGATAAGCGAGGTGCGTATGTCGGCCGCATCGTAATCCTTGCGGTAAAACTCCTTGATAGTCTTTGCTATGCCTTCGCGGAATGCGGCCTGATGCGTTCCGCCCTGCGATGTGTACTGGCTGTTTACGAACGAGAAGTAGCTTTCGCCGTAACCCGAACCGTGTGTTATGACCACCTCGATGTCCGGACCTTTAAGGTGTATGGGTTCGTAAAGCGGCTGCTCGCCGAGATTCTCGTTGAGAAGGTCGAGCAGCGCAGCCCTGTGACGCTGGCGGAATACCGCGCGCGTTTGACGGAAAAAATGCAGGA
>ERZ857629.2077-NODE-2077-length-19768-cov-32.206463_pt1 | contig 19768 bp, 8 predicted proteins | sample MGYA00519700_ERZ857629 | MGnify/ENA primary metagenome ERZ857629 (study PRJEB31778, sample SAMEA3449351) | human gut metagenome | biome: human gut; feature: human-associated habitat; material: faeces | place: United Kingdom | collected 2010/2012 ...
TACATGCAGCAATGGCCATTGATAAAACGGGGGTCTGGATATTTTTCTTTTTCATAAGCACAATTTGTTATTAAGTTAATAAATTCAGTTATAAGATTGAGTTGTTTCTCTAATCTGTTGGCAAAGATAGTATAAAAAGTCAGTTATAACTTTATGTGGTGTTACAAATAGTTTATGAAAAAAGGGAAAAGGGATATAAAATAATCCATTTCCTAATAAAGCAACATTTTATACTATATAAAAAAGGTTGACCGTGTCATCACAACACAGCCAACCTTAACGACTAACATTTTTTTCGGTTAATCTTTGTATGATAAAACCTAAAACTAATGTCTTTTAGAGTAATTACTTGGCGCCGTTCCAATATTCAGGAGCACCAAGACCAGCAGCGAAACCTGCATAGGTATGCTTGCGAAGATAGTTGAGATCCCAGAGACCTGTAGGCTCACCCTTGCGCCAACCTGAATCCTTAGGAGAATCTGTAGCACACCACTGAGTGATGCCATACTGCTGAGCTATAGGGATAATCTCGAAGTACTTCTTGAGAACGAAGGTGTAGAGGTCACGCATTTCCTTGTGTTGTTCCTCGGTCATCTGATCATAAGTTACAGAATTGCCAGCGGCATCAACATAACCCATATCAAGTTCAGAAATCTTGCAAAGCTTGCCACTTCCAGCCATCAACTCCAACATCTTGACGATATGATTTTTCTTACTTTCCTGAGTTTTAGGATCAGCATAGCAAGAGATATGCATCTGAGATGCGATACCATCAATCTTGGTAACACCATCAGCCTCCCAATCCTTGATCCACTGAATCAAACTCTTCAACTTGCCATTGTCGTCCCAATCGCTCTCCAGATTATAATCATTGATGAAGAGTTTCAATTTCTCAGGGTCACCATTATGGTCGGCAAAACTCTTGCGAGCATCAGCCACGGCTGTGCGAACATAGTCGAGGTCGCCGAGATAATCCTGCCAGTAGAAATTGTTCTTTGCATCGTCAGCTGAAACGTTGCCTCGTTTAGCAGACTGCAAGTCGTACTTGCCATCACCATCTTTATCGGCACCAGAAAGGGCCTCGTTCACAACATCCCAAGATGTAACATAACCATCAGTAGCCTCCATCATACCATCAATCCAAGTTCCCATGGCAGTGGTAAGAGCATTTTTCTTCTCTTCATCTGTAAGAGGAATGGAGTTGAGATTCTTGACCTGACAAACCTTAACAGAATGTACATCCAAAGTAGCATCTGCTGTCTGTGGTTTCAAGATAATATCATAATTACCTCCAGCAATATTAGGCATCTGAAGTTTTACGTTATGACGACCAGCAGAAACAGGTACTTTTACAGTAATAGCCTGATCACTGGCACCCCAACCATTCTGCATAGTCAATTCTACTCCACTAGCATCCTTTGAAGCAGACAAGTCAAGATAAACCACATAATTACCCTCAGAAAGCGTATTGTTGCTACCTGGCATAACAAAGAACTGAGACCAAGCTCCTGTTGGAACAAAATGGATAGCACCATTCACAACAGGTGGTTCGCATCCCATAGCATAGAATGGGAAAGGTCCATCATTATAGGTTTGCTCATTAACTAGTTGTTCTACCTCGACAGATGCGGCTGCAGAAGCCACCTTGATGGTACAGCCAGTCGGATTCCAACCACTAGCCGACTCTTTTGCAAAGTCTCCATTTTCAATAAGATTCTCATCAGAACCAGCTTTCGTCAACTTAAAGTCATCGCAAGAAATGGTTCCTCCTACGTTACCGAACACAAACTGAAGCTTATCAATAGGGAAATTGGCAGTAAACTCCCAAGTCAAAGTAGAATAATCGTTAGTGATGTCATAATCAGCCATATACTGAACATCATTACTACCACCCCATTGGTTTTTATTATCACTTGCTTCCCAAATAGGCCAAGCTGCAAAAGTTCCACCATCCGAAGCCTTTACCTTAACGGACATCACGTAACTTTGTCCCTTAACCAATGCCTTAGGCAACACATAACTAATCTGTTTATCCCATTTATTGGCACCAGCTTCGCCACAAGCAATCTCCAAGTACTTGTTTCCACCATTTGGATCAGGTGGCAACTCCTTATCCTTGATAAGATTTTTGAGGTACTTATTGGCTGCCTGAGCATGCCAAGCCAGCGTATGACCATAAATCGTCATATCTGCATCTTGCGCATTCTTGACGAACTCCTTGACTAACGAAAAATCCATACTGCCATCATCTTTCACACAAGAAGCCATTTTCATGGCATTACCAGCAGTCATTTCATTGAAATTGCTACCAGCAAGACAATATACAAGTTCCTGCTTGTTGAATTCGGCTGCTTCGAGCGCAATGCCCAACTTAAAGTCGGGATTGCACTTGCCGGCAGCTTTCATATCTTCCATGTATTTCTTCAAAGGCTCGTAGTTGTTCAGATACTGATAATCCTTCAAATTCTTGGTCATATCAGTTCTGTACTCCGAGAACTTGTCATCAGCACAAGAAGACAAAGCCAAGAGAGCCATCAAGCCTAAACCTAAATTAATATTTTTCAATTTCATAATAATCAAATTATTAGAATGATACTTATCTATCAAGAATAGTACTACTTGATATACTTAGGACTGAAAGTAACAACACCATTGGTGTTACCACGAGTCTCGGCAACGAACTGATCGGATGTTTCCAAAGCAATACCAGAACCGAAATCAACCTTGTAATTGAGAGTCAGGATGTCACGATCCTTGTTACCCCAAGCCAACTTAGCTCCCTTTTCTACAAACTTTCCTGAACCAGAAGCAGTCATGCCCTCTGTATCAGAAGTAACGGTACAATTACCATTATCATCGAACGTAAGTTTCAAGTTGCAAGTGACCTTTGAGCCGTCAGCTTTATTTACAGAGACTTCGAAATTACATTCCTTCAAATTCTTGGTTGTAATTCGACTCACTTCATCCTTTTCAAGAGTTGCACCTTCACGCTTTACCTCATGAGTTTGTCCATTCTCTGTAATCTTGTCAGTTCCTCTACGGAAATAATAGCCATCCCATGGATTCATAAACCTAACGCAATAAAGGATATAATCCTTAGGAACAACAGACCAAGCTGAAGCATCAGTACGAACAGGAGTTGTACCTGCAACGACAGGAGAACCCGAAAGAATAGAATCGGCTCCAACCATTTCCTTGATGCGAACTGGGATTACATATGTATTCTTTGCACAATCTGGGTCAGCAAAGAAAGCATCCTCCAACTTAACCTGAAGACGTCCCTGCAATTTCCCATTATACGCAACCGTCTTGGTTGGAATTGTATAATAATTGCTAGGCATTGGCTTTACAGGAGTGACTCCATCCTCAAAATACAGATTGTCACACAATGAATTATCAACATCTACATTCAATGTGATGTTTTTTCCATTATATGCTCCACCCATTGTAGATACGATATACAATACATGATTGTTATCATCCGTATTATCGCGATTCTCATCATTGCCTAAAACTACAGAACGTTCGATATACTGATAAGGATAATATACAGTAGTACCGCCCTCATAATCAGGAAATTCTTGGTCGCCATTCTCACAAGAGTTAAAGCCTAAAGCCAAGATTCCCAATGCAGCCATGGACAAATATTTGCTTATCTTCATTGTTTTCATCATTTTAAATATTAGTCGTTATTTTTTTACTTCCCAGCCCTTATTCTGCTGCAAGTTGCTCCACTTCAACATTTCGCTCTGTGGTATAGGACCGTAATACATGTAATCTTTATAGCTGCGATCCTCAACCTTCATGTCTTTGTATGATGGGACACCAGCCTCTGAAGTGATTTCAACACCACGCACAGCCTCATTTAGAGGAGCTTTCCAACGGCGAAGGTCACTAAAGCGCTTATTTTCAAAACAAAGTTCCAAACGACGCTCGTTGCGAATCAACTCACGCATTTTCTCTTTGCTACCAGCGCACTCATCCAAGTATGGATCCTCGCCAAACTCGCCAACTCCGGCACGCTGACGGATTGCCTTGATTACATCGTAAGCTGAGTAGTTGTGAGATCCCTTACCCTGTGGTCCCCAAGCCTCGTTGGCAGCCTCAGCGTAATCGAGGAATATCTCAGTATAGCGAATATACACAGGATAATGATACTGAGCATTCTTTGAATTAGGGTCAGGATTACAATCCTCACGCAACAGCTTTTTCATGTAATAGCCTGTACGAGTAGAATTGGAAATCTTATTCAAACCATCATTGTTATTAGCCGTCGTAATGTCTGTATGAATGGTCTTTCCCTTATAAGTACTACCATCATGAATGATATAAAGGTCAAGACGAGGATCTCGATTGCTGTAAGGATTCAACTTATCATACTCAGAACGGGCATCGGTGATAGGATAACCATTTTCAGCAGGGAATGCATCGACCAGATTCTGAGTTGGGTTGATTCTACCCTTACCATAAAGAGACGGAGGGAAATTATCTGACTCTTGGTTCAGACCAAGATCCCAGTCATCAGAACCATTGGTACGACTGCCACGCCAAAGAATTTCAGCAGGACAAGCACCTGAGCCAAGCGCATCGATTTCCCTGGTTTGCATAAACCAATTATTACCTGTAGCAGACAAACCATTCACACCATTGATACGGTCAAGAACGGTAGCTGCATCGTCAGCAGCCTTAGCATAATCCACGTTTGTACCTTCAGAGAAAGCAGGACTAGCTGCAAGTAAAGATACCTGTGAGCGAATAGCCTCAGCGATACGACCGCTGATACGACCACGCATAATGGTACCAAACACACGGTTGTAGTCACCTGCGGTCTTTACTCCGATTTCCTTATACTTGGCAGGAACAGCGTTATCATCAGTCAAATCATTGTAATCAAGAGGGAGAAGCTTGGCAGCCTCGTCCAAATCGCTATAGATTTGATCCAAGCACTCTTGGAATGTATTACGTGGCTTGTTGAAATCATCAGTAGAAGTCTCTGGTACTGTCAAATTAGGAACGCCAAGCAATTTGCCATCGGCTGTCCATCCACCATGATTCATCAAAAGATAATACAAGTTGAGAGCTCTCAAAGCATAAGCTTCACCTTTACGGCTATCACAATACATCTTACGGGCATTCTCGTCCTTTGCCCAGTTTACCTTATCAACCTCCTGAAGGAAGATATTGAGATACTGGATACTAGCACGGGCACTTGTCCATTTAGACATAGGATCGTTATTAGCAGTCCAAGAACCTGTAGCCATCTTGAGATAGCCATTTGTCAAGTCATTACTAACAGCGTCATCTGTAGCAACATCAGTAACACTCTTGGTATTGTAAGGAAGCATCGAATAACCATATCCCAATAGTCCCTGAGCGTATGTTGGCTCATTGTAAATCTCATTCAAGCCACGGTTGTTTTCCTCTGCAGGCTCGAAGAGATCTGAGCAAGAAGCCAAAGTAAGCGACATTGCTGCTAATATAAATATATTTTTTACTTTCATTTCTTTCTACATTTTAAAATGATTAGAATGTTGCCTTCACACCTATATTATAATAGCGTGTCTGAGGCGCAGACCCAACGTTCATCTCTAAGACTTCGCGCTCTCCTGAAATGGTAAGCAAGTTAGCTCCGCTTACGTATGCCGACAACCCCTTAAGCCATGTCTTTTGGAACAAAGTACTAGGCAAGTCGTAAGTTATCTGGACCTTAGCCAAGCGGAATGCATCCGTCTTGTACATCCAGAAGTCTGATGTCTGGAAGTTGTTGTTACCATCAAGAGATGTCAAACGAGGATAGGTTGCAGTCTCTTTGGTTTCCTCAGTCCATCGGTTACGAACTACAGCAGAATATTTGCTATCGCCCTTTACCCACCAATAAGAATTATTCTTGACTCCCCAAGCACCGAAGTTACCGGTACCAAGAGCGAAGAAGGTAAAGTTCTTCCACTTAGCTGTAAGATTGACACCAAGCGTGAATGGTGCTCCAAACCAACCACCCTTACCCAAGAAGACTTGGTCGTATTGGTCAATTTTATTATCACCATTAACATCCACATACTTGATGTCACCAGGTTTAACTGTTCCACCAAAATAGCTTTGGTCTGGAGAATTTTTGATTTCCTCCTCGCTTTGGAAGAGACCTGCGCTCTTGTAGCCCCAAATGCCATCAAGTGCCTTTCCTTGACTGTTCTGATACTGCTCTACGTTGTTCTCATCTCGTTTGGTAGCCTTGGTTGTATAGTAAGTACCAGTCACACCAAGTGAGAGATCCACATCACCTACCTTCTTATTGAAGTTGGCTGCGAAATCAAATCCTACTCTACGATCATTGTTGTAATTAAGTATAGGCATAAACGAAGCCGCTGGATAACCAGTATTCAAATGAGAAGGATAGAATGTTGGCGAAGAGATGAGATAACCCTCCATCGAATTGATGAAGAAACTTGCATCCAATGTCACCAATTTCTGCCACAAGGATGTCTTGAAATTCAGAGAAAACTCTTTGCGCTTGATAAAATCAAGGCCTTTGTTCTCACCTCTTTTTGAATAGGTGTATTTATCGCCAGATCCATCATACCATCCATAGCCGTAATCAGAAGTCCAAATACTCTGATAGAGATAGTAGCGATTGTCACCACTTGCTATATCAATATCCTCATTGATAATACTACCTGATACACTAATCATCATGTCATCTACCACCTTGGAATTCTTCAAGAAAGACTCATTCTTGAGTCTCCAACCCAAAGAAAGTGATGGTGAGAGAGCCTCACGATGACCTGGAGCCAACTGGGCAGAGTGGATAGCAGCTAATCCAAAATCTGCGTAATACTTCTGGGCATAATTGTAAGAAGCATCGAATGCAAGATTGGCACTAGAGTTCTTATGATACTGTCCAGACTTCGACTGCTGGAAGCCAGAAGCTACCAACATTGCCGACAGATTGTGAACCTTGTTGAAAGTATTGTTGTAGTTGAACTGACCAGAGAAAAACATGGTCTGGTTATCTGTACTTCCGCTGATGTTCTGGTTGCCAGACTTTTTATCCTCACCTTCCTTCTTCAATGCGACAATCATATCCTTGCCATCGATGTTAGCCCATGTTGGGATATAAACAGCATAGCTATTATCGAAAGAAGTATTATAAGAGGTGGCATAGTCGACTGCGAAATGAGTCTCGAAAGACAAGCCCTTCAACACCTTGTGCAAGTTGATATTGACACCCGTATCAAACTGGAATTGACGACTAGTATATTTACTACTTCCTGCAGAATAGATATCAGCAAAAACATTAGAGGAGTTTGCCTGAGTACCAGCAAGGAAGTATTTGCCATCTACCAACTTCGCAACGCTCATCAAGTCCCAAGCAGCCTTAGCGTTAGGGGCTATCATATCTGTGGAGATAAGAGGAGCTGCATTCTGTGGGAAATTTGGACGCCAAGTTGCAGCAGCATTCCAGTAATTACCCTTTGCAGAATGAGAATCATAGAAGGTTGCACTGGAGTTGACCCAAGCCTTAATTTCATCAGTAATGTCTATATCCACATTACCACGAACGCTGAAGCGCTGGGTATTATTATTCTTAGCCTCACCAAACTTGAAATAATCGCCCTGGCGATAATAGTTGATATTGCTATAGAAGTGAGCTCGCTTACCACCACCGCTGATTTCTGCAGTAGCCTCATAACGGCTGTTCATCTTTCTGAGATAATCAGAAGAATAGAAATCGAGATTAGGATAACGATAAGGGTTCAAACCTGCTCCATGATTATAGATGTCCTCTGTAGAATAAAGCTCAGACAGACCATCATTACGACGAGCCTCGTTATAGAGAGTCATATACTCTGCACTGCTAAGATACTCAGGATAAGACTTTGCTACATTCAAACCTGCATTAGCCTGCACCTCGACCTTCAAGCCGTCATTATGACTACGCTTGGTGGTTATGACTACAGCACCCTTGGCAGCCTTGGTACCATAGAGCACCACAGCCTGCGCACCCTTGAGGAAAGATATCTGTGCAATCTCACTTGGTAGAACGTTGTTAGCTTCACGAGGCACACCATCTACCAAGACGAGATAACCAGCGTTGGAGGCATCCATACCCCAGAGAGAATTGCCATTCCAACCACCTACATAACCTTGCATATTGTCGAGGCTATAAGTATGGTAGTTCTTCTTCATCAAGTTCTCTACATCGACTACAGACACACCGCCCAAGATGTCATCCTTGGCTACCTTTCGGTAAGCCACCTGAACCATCTCCTTGTCGGCACTGGCTGTGTCGGATTCGCTTGTCTGTGCAGTCTTGGCATTGGCACCAAGAGGAGCCAAAGCCACGAGACTTGCTACAAAAAGCTTATAATTATATGATTTGAATCTTGAATTCATACTATCATTATTCATTTAGTATTACTAATTTATAATTTTAAACCTTACCAGCCTGGATTTTGTCTAAACTCTGGATAGAGCTGAGTATCCTTGATTGGCAATGGGAACCAATAGTGCTTGGTACCAAAATTACGAGTCAATATCAACTCTCTGCGATAATTGGCAACCTGAGCGTCCTTAGGATCATGATTCTTATAGAAGTCTGCACTTTCCACACGGTCAAACTCCTGTGAGAATTTTTGATTATATGGTGCCTCTGTCAGAAGCAACCAACGCTGCAAGTCACAAAAACGGAATCCTTCGAAAGAAAGTTCTACCTCACGCTCACGACGGACCTCGTCCATGAACTTATGGCTGTCAGCAACAAATTCTGGAGCAACATGACCTGCACCACAACGGTCGCGAAGTGTATTAATTGCATCTTCTGCGGTCTTACCAAAGTTTGAAGACTTGCCAGTAGCACCACCGAATGCAGCACAAGCCTCTGCATACATCAAGTATATGTCTGCAAGACGCATATATGGCAAATAGCAGTGGAAAGCTGAACCCCAGTCGTAATCTCTATCCACCTCATTACAAGTATGAGGCACCAACTTCTGAATGAAATAACCCGTACGGCTTGCATTTGCTACTGGGCGCATATTACCACCCGTATATAATTGGCAATACTGTAAATCTGCATACTGACCAGGTGTTCCGTTCAAATACTTAAAACCATCGAAGACGATATCGTGGTAGAAACGGGGATCACGATTTTTGAAAGGATGCTTAGGGTCGAAACCAGAATTTGGATTGAGTACATACTGACCATCCTTAACCAAATAGATTGGTTCTCCGTTAGCCATTCCATAAGCCTCTACAAGGTTGGCCGTAGGTTGGTGAATGACATTATCATGAGCAACAACTTTCTGTACCTTAGGGCCAAAGACCTTAGCGGTGTTCCAGTTAGAGGCATTAAAATCAGGAGATGGACCACGGAAGATTGCTTCAACCGTTCCTGGCATTTTCCAATTCTGCTTCTTGGTATAGAATATATCAGAAAAACAGCTATTGGCATCATCAGATTTCTCATGATTGTAGATGTCTTTGTACTTAAACTCTGCCAATGCATATTGTGTCTTACCAGCTTCCACAAGAGAGAGCAGTTCACCAAAAGCCTCAGCAGCCTTCTTAGCATATTCCTGATCATAATCATAAGTCTTGCCATTCTTGCTGGCACCTGTCTGCGCACCATTCTTCATCAAAGGACTAGCAGCCCAAAGATAGGTTTTACCAAGATAACCAAGAGCCATGATCTTATTGATGCGAAGATCATTCTTACCTTGTGTGGCTGAACCTGCAGAAGTCTTATCCCAATTAATAGGCAACAAATCGGCAGCCTTGCGGAAATCTGCTGCCGCTTTATCAGCGCATTCCTGATAAGAAAGGCGTGGCAAATTCAGCTCGGCATTGGCATCGAGATAAGTATCCACATAAGGCATACCACCAAAATACTCCATCATTTCCTCATGCCACCATGCACGGAAGAAATAGAGCTGACCCTCTATCAGTTTTTTCTCTTCAGCACTTCCAGTCACAAACTTGTCGATATTCTGTAAACCGAGATTACATTTTCTGATGCAATACCATGCATGGTTCCAAATACCATGTGCAAACTTATCTGTAGAAGTAGAAGCGCCATCACGCTTTAGCCAGTTACCAGTAGTTTCCCATGCACGGAAGTTTCCTAAATCAACCTGATGGGTCATTCTACTATCAGCCTCAGGATTGAAGATTTCATCGTCACCCCAGTTCCATGAAGGACACCAGTTACATTTCTCTTTATCAGGGATACAGTTGTATATTTCCTCAACGAAACCTTGGAAATTACGGAAATTGGCAAAGGCATCGTCTGCAGAAACTGTTGAGTCTGGCTCCTTGTCCAAGTAGTCTTGACAAGAACTCAGCGAAGTACCGAGAGCCAGCGAGACGCATCCCGTCAACAATAATGTCTTTATCTTATTTTTCATCTGAATATTTTTTTATAATTACAATGAGAATTTAACACCTAAGTTGAAGCGGCGAACCGTAGGGTATGCTCCCAACCAGCCACCACCACCGAGGTTTGCCTCACGGTCATCAGGCATACGAGTCCAGAGCCAGAGGTTATTACCATTCAAGTAAATCTTGAGGTAGTTTACGCCTAATGCCTTAATCCAACCCTTGGTCCAGGTATAAGCAATCTCGACATTCTTCAAACGAATGTAAGAGCCATCATACATATACTGTGTACCATCGGTGTAACTTGAAGCAGTGGCACCCCAACGAGGGAGGATACATTCTGCATTGCTTTGATTCTTATTCCACCAAGTACCAATATTATAAACATTATCAAGCTTATTACCAAAACTTCCCAATCCTACATCACGGGTCACATTAGTTACTCCATAGAACTGAGCGAAAGCAGAGAACCCCTTCCATTCGAAACCAATAGTAGCATTATAGGTGTTCTGCGGACTACTGCTATAACCTACAGGAGCCGAGTCCTTGTTATCAACAACACCATCACCATTGAAATCAACAATGTAATAGTCACCAACCAAACGGTGATTGTCATTGGAGTCGTGCGCCGGAGAACCTATCAAATCATCAATATTATTGATAAAGCCCCTGTCTATATAAGAGCGATACTGATTCATGGCAAATCCTGCCTCCTTTTGATAATTTGGAGTAAGGATGGCATCATCCTTCAAAATTACCTTATTCTTGGCATGGGTCATATTGAAATTACCCCAGAGTCGCAAGCCATTAGCAAACACCTTATTAAGTTTCAATTCCCACTCGTAACCACTGGTACGAACCTTACCTTTATTAATAGTAGGTGCTGTCGTTCCGAAATAAGAAGGAACAGAACGGTTGGAGCCGAAAATCAAGATGTCATTACGACGATCACAGAAGAAATCCAAAGAACCAGTAATCAAGCCTCCCAAGAAACCATAATCAATACCGAAGTTGGTTTTCTTAACTGTTTCCCATTTCACATTATCATTTCCAAGAGTGTTCTGTCGATACCATGTATAGATGCTCTCTGTATGGTCGAGATCCATAGTACTCTTGCCGCCATACGCCCACTGACTCATATACAACCAGCGACGAGAAGAATCAAATGGGTCACCTATGTTGTCATCACCAATCTCACCATAGGAAGCACGGAACTTCAACATATCGATGATGTGCTTGTCACGAAGATACTTCATGAAGTTTTCCTCAGTGATGGTCCATCCGATAGCGCCTGAATTGAAGAAGGCAAAACGATTGTCCTTGCTGAACTTTTCTGATCCGTTATAGGCACCATTATACTCGATGTTGTAACGACCTGCATAGCTATAGGTAGCACGGAATGCCCAGTCCTCACGGTAAGTTGGCATCACACTACCACGTGCATTCTCCTGACGTGAGAACAAGCCCATGGCTGATACATCATGCTGTCCAAACTTGCGAGCCCAGTTGAGCTGCAACTGATAGTAGAGGTTGCGAACAGTCTGGTTATTATCTACAGAACCACCTTCCGTTTTCCAGTTCACACCTTGCTGCCAATCAAACTTATTATTTCCTTCAAGTTCTATACCATAAGTAACCTGACCTGTTTCAGGATCAATATACTTAGTCTGGGCTGTATTATTCAAGTCATTGATACCTCGTCCTGTCTCAACAAAAACATTATCCCAAGAGATAGTACCACGGAAATTTAAGCCTTTGGTTATGAAATCCAATTTCTGCTCAAGGGTAAAGTCTGTATTGATACGAGTGGTTGTAGCCTGTGCTGTACCACCGATAGCAAGATTCTGTGCAGAGTTACTTACATTGGAAGCAGATGGATAGAATCCCCATGTGCCGTCAGAATATTGTGGCAAGAACACATCTGGGGCGATGTTATAAGCACCAGCCCACTGCTGACCAATCTGCCACTCACTATTGCTCATGTTACTCCAAGGAGCTTTTCTTACGCCATTGCTACCAGCCACATTTACCTTCAAAGTAGTGCTACTTGTGATGGCAAAGTCCAAGTTACTACGAACATTGATACGATTGTATCCATAGCCAGAGTTGTAGTTACGACCATTGTCATACTCACGGAAGAGGTCACCCTCATGCACGAAATCAGCAGAAGCGAAGTACTTAACGAATTTTGTACCACCACTCACGTTCACGTTGGCATTATAAGACATAGCAGACTTTTTGAAAAGTGCATCCTGCCAATCCACATTGGCATAACGTTCACGCTGCTCCTGCGTAGTCTGGTTTCGATAGTTGTCTATAAAAGACTGAGGACGAAGATCTGAAACACCTTCAGGATAAACGCCCAGTTCACGCTCTACCACTTGGTTGCGAAGCATCAACGCATCATAAGAGTCGTACTTGTTAGGCAACTTAGAAGGAGCTTTCAACGTAGCATTGAAACCAACGTCAATCTTAGCCTTGCCTTCCTGACCACGCTTGGTGGTAACCAAGATGACACCATTGGCACCCTTCACACCATAGACTGCAGTAGCAGAAGCATCCTTCAGTACAGAGATGCTCTCCACAGAAGAGATGTCCACGCTGCTCAGAGGACGTTCAATACCATCAACGAGAACGAGAGGGTCGGAATTGTTCCATGAACTAGAACCACGGATGATAATCTGAGGTTCCTCCTCACCAGGCATACCATTGCCTTGGATTGTAACAACTCCTGGGAGGTTACCTGTCAAGGCTGAACCAACGTCGCTGACACCAGCTGCACGCTCCAAAACCTCACCAGTAGTCTGGGTGATGGAACCTACGACAGATGCCTTCTTCTGCTGACCATAACCAACAACTACAACTTCGCCGATGGCATTGTCGTCTTCGAGGGTAAGTTTGAACTCTCTCTTCGTACCTACCTTTACTTCCTTGGTCTTCATACCTACGTATGTAAATACCAGGGTAGAATTCTCTGAAGGAACACTGATGCTGAAGTTACCATCAAAGTCGGTGACAGCACCGACACCGGCGTTTCCTTTCACTTTTACAGTGGCACCTATCAGAGGCTCACCTGTACCGTCAACAAGATTACCCTTGACCAGGATCTTCTGCGCCTGAGCATTCAGGCTACAGAAAGCACCCACCAAGCATAAGGCTGCTGTCCGTTTCATTGTTAAGACTTGTTCAATCATGTTCTATTCATTTTTGATTTATGCTTAATTATTTATGTATTTACAGTTTATATTGTTTATTCGCGGCTGCAAAGATAAAGGTTTCATTTCAGATGCACTTTGTCTCTTGTAACAGATACTTTGCCGTTAATAACAAACTTTAAAAGAACGAATCTTACCACCTTTTAACACTTGTTTTATTACATAGACACCTTTTTGAGGTTTATTCACTTTTTCACCAGCTATATTATAATAATAGGTGGCGACAACCTCAGCATCGTTCACTTTTTGCTCAATTCCCGTGTCTGTTTGTTTCATGTACCATTCCTTGTACCAGTTCATGCAGGCATAGCCGCAGCACTCTTCAAAGAGATTGTGCTTCTTGGCATTCTGGAAACCCGGAATCACCTTGCCGGTCTTCAGATACTCATCGATGTCATAGTACTCCTGCGGATGGGTAAGGGTCATGCCGATATTGCCGAAATGGTCGTGAACAGCCTTCCATGCCAATCCCCATTTCGAGGTTGATGCCGTTGCCCAGCTTCCCAGGTTTGGCTGTGTCCACTGTCCCCACTCGTTGTAGTGACCTTCACTCTTCTTGTCGGGGTCTTCCGGACTCCAGTCTATCTCCGTTACCATGATAGGTTTACTGGTAACCATAGGCACTTGAGCCTGGAATTGCTTGATGAAGGCATTGTGATCACAGTTCTTGTCGCTGGCATTATACCATCCGGAATAAACATGTACTGCATAAGAGAAATTATCCTCGCTGTCGGTGATAGGATGCTTGGCGTAGTCCTGGTACTGGCTCTGATAACCTGCACCCGGAACCCAGATAATTCCCTTGAACCCCTGCTCGCGAATCACCTCCACCACCGGCTGGAAGTAATCATGCAATGCTTTATCCGAATTAGATCCATCTCTCAGATGAACCCTCACCGGCTCGTTGGCAAGTTCGATGGAGATGATGCCCGAATTCTGCTGGATATACTCATCAGCAGCAAAAGCTTTCCATATAGCCTTCAGATAGCGATTATATTTGTCGTCAACGCTGATATCGCCCGGGCAGACGCCCGGTGGACGAACGATGACGTAAAGCCCGTGGGCGATGGCATCCTTAATTAATGGGATATAGAGTTTCTGCAGATAGAGGCGGTAGCGCGCTATGCTGAACGCCGAGATGTCAGCCTCATTCTCTGCCTTCTTCGATGGATCGTTGGTCCAGCAAGGATCCATGTGCAGACGGAACACGGTGCAGTAAGCTCCCTGCTCCTTGTCGGTAATAGCAGCAAACTGCTTAGAGAAATATTCCAAGCAAGGCTGGATGTCGGCTTCAGAATAGTCAGCCTTCCACTGCTGCCATCTCCAACCGTTGAAGTATCGGTTTGGCGTATCCATTACGCCATGCAAGACAACCGTCTTACCTGTGGCATCGACAAGGTTCTTTCCTTCTACATGCAGGGCAGGAAGATTGTCAGCCGCATTGCCAAGCAATGACACCATGGTCATCGCCAAGCCAAGTATTATTTTCTTTTTCATATCTAGTTGTTGTTTTTAGATTCTATCATATTTTGTAAAATAGAATGGCGCGTAATCACTACGCACCATTCTTAGAAAACCAATTAATCATGAGCCTATAGCAACATGATATCTTAAATGTTATAAACCAAATTAAATCTAAACGTTAGTAAACCTAACTATTAATAAACCTAACTATTAAACCTAACTATTAATAAACCTAACCTATTTTAAAAACAAACTTTTTTTTCAGTTGCAAAGATACTGCTATTATATAATATGTACTTTATTACAAGTAACGATTTCTTTTCTAATCGCTTACAGGATGTAACAAATACTTTACGACATGTAACATTTTCATCACGCAAAGTAAAAAATCCTTGTTTTTACTTGAATAATCAAAAAAAAAACACTATTTTTGCACTCAGAAAAAGCTAGCAATAAGCTCGCATGATAAACCAATAATGATTAAACTAGCAATGAATACAAAATACCAATTAGTCGTGAAAAGTATCCTTCTGATACTCATTCTATCAGTTTCCTCTATCCTCCCGTCATGGGGGCAGAGCGGTAAGCTGTTCAATACAGACAATCAACTATCAAGCAATCTTGCCACACAAGTGTTCCAAGACAAGAGTGGTTTTATCTGGATTGCTACCCGTAACGGACTGAATGCTTACGATGGTTACCATATCTCTATCATGAAGAAAGATTTGCCCAATAGTCCGGGGCTGAACAGCAACTACATTAATTGTATTACACAAGACGACAAGGGACATATTATATTAGGAACCAACAACTCTTTGCTGGCTTTTACGGGAAGTGAATTCCGAAAAATCCCTATGTTCGACTCGAAAGGCAAAGAACTCACCACATACGTAACCCTGGTTTATAGACTCCGAAACAAGGATATTGCCGTTGGAACATCCGGATATGGCATCCTGCTCAAAAAGCCGGATGCTCAAGTATGCCATGCAATGAAGGGTGATGTGGAAAAACTGAAATACATCCACAAATTATTGGAAGATAAACGGGGCAGACTCTGGATTGTCACCGAAGACGGAAAACTCTACCGCAAGGAAACAAACGGTAGAGTCACCTCCCACTTTGTCGGTACCGAAGGCGTGAACGCACAGGATATCCAGCAGGACGCCCTGGGCAACATCTATCTCGCCAGCAAGAACCAGGGCGTACATCTGCTCAGGGCAGGAAGCAACGTCTTTACCCGAATCAGCAGCATCGGAAACCTGCCCATCGACAACATCTATATCAGCCGCAACAACAAGCTCTATATCGGCAGCGACGGACTGGGCATCTATGTATATGACCCTCAGACCGGATTCCTGCAGGATAACCCTCTCTTCAGCCGACTGGTGAACCTGGCCAAGAGCAAGATAACCAGCATCATAGAAGACAATCAGGGCAACATCTGGGTGAGCATGCTGCAGAAAGGCGTGTTCATGCAGAGCAACATAAAGAACGACTTCAACTACATGGGCTTCCGCCTGGGAAACCGCAACGTAATTGGCGAAAACTGCGTTACCAGCCTCAGCATCAACCAGGGCAACCAGGTGTGGGTTGGTACCGACAAGGATGGCCTATACCTATTTAATATAGCAACCCGCAGCGTAGAGGGGCATTTCCTGAACCAGAACACTGTGCTCACCCTCTGTAAGGACCAGCAGGGCAGAACCTGGGTGGGAACCTATACCGACGGTCTGGGCTATATGGATGCAGCCGGAAGCTTCCACCCCGTTGATTTGGGCATCAGCAAGTCGGTGGGCATCTTCGATATCAAGCAAGACCCACAGGGCAACATCTGGATAGCCACCATGGGCGAAGGTCTCTTCTGCCTGCAGAAAGACGGAAGCCGAAGGAACTACAAGGCTAAATATGGTGCAGATAACAACCTCAAGGTCAACAGCCTGCCCAACAATTACCTCGTCAAGATGGCCTTATCAAAGGATGGCAACCACGTGTATATAGCCACCTCTGTGGGACTGGCGTGCCTCGACCGCAAGCGAAACAGCTGGGTTTCCACCTTCAAGGGCATCAACTGCCTGAACAAGAACAGTTTTTCGCACTGCGTGTTTGTAGATAGCAAAGACCACGTATGGTATGGCACCGAGGATGGAGTCTTCTGCTTCGACTTCAGAAAGGGAATAGAGCCTAAACATTATTCCACAGCCCAAGGACTCACCGACAACGGTGTGGCGAGTATCACAGAAGACAACAAGGGCAAAATATGGCTGGGTACCAACAGCGGACTCAATATGCTGAACCCCAAGGATGGCAGCATCATCAGGTTTTATACCGAAAACGGACTGCAGAGCAACGAGTTCAGCGATGCTTCCGTATGCACCACCCAGGATAAGAAGGTGATTCTGATGGGTGGCTCTGGCGGAATCAACTGGTTCCAGGCCGACCGGGTAAAGCAGCACCCATGGCAGGCAAAGGTAGTTATCTCGGGCTTCGTGGTCAACAACAAGGCAGTGACCCCAGGCATGGAGTCGGGCATCTATACCATCACGGACAGCTGGGTAACTGTGGCACGGGAGTTCAATCTCTCGCACGATGACAACACCTTCTCCCTGCAGCTCTCTACCTTCACCTATAATAATGTGGAGCAGATAAGATACGCCTACAGCATCAACGGCGATGCCTGGCGCACCGTGCCAGCCGGACAGAACGAACTTGCCTTCTCGCACATGGCTCCCGGCAGCTACAAATACCGCATCAAGGCCATCTGCAACGGCTACGAAACACCGGTGAAGGAGTTCACCATCATCGTTCACCCAGCCTGGTATGCCAGCATCTGGGCAAAGCTCTTCTATCTGCTGCTCCTCATAGCAGCCATCATGCTCTACCTGCGCCACCGCAAGCACCAGATGGAAGACCAGCTCATCCTGCAGCAGCACATCCACGCCGAAGAGATGGGCGAGGCGAAGATCAAGTTCTTCATGAACATCAGTCATGAAATCCGCACGCCGCTCACGCTCATCATCACGCCGCTGCTCTCGCTCATCAAGGAAGACAAGGAGCCTCACCGACAGGGCATCTACGAGATAATCCGAAAGAACTCGGAACGTATCCTCCACCTCATCAACCAGATGATGGACCTGAGAAAAATAGACAAGGGACAGATGGTGATGCGCATGTGCCAGACCAACATGGTGGCGTTCATCAACGAGGAATACGAACTCTTCAGGCAGCAGGCTCTGGCCAAGAACATCGACTTCGAATACCAGCACGACAGCGAAGAACTGCCCGTATGGATAGACCGTAACAACTTCGACAAGGTGATTATCAACATCCTTTCGAACGCCTTCAAGTTCACCCCTACGGCAGGCCACATCCTCCTCTCGCTCACCCACACCGACCACCATGCCTACATCAGCATCAAGGACAGCGGCATAGGCATTCCGAAGGACAAGCTGGAAACCATCTTCCAGCGCTTCTACCAGACTCCTGCCGACCCTAACGACCGCAACGTCGGTACGGGAATCGGTCTCGACCTCACCCGCTCGCTCGTGGAACTGCACTACGGCTCCATCTCTGCCCGCAACAACGAGGGCGAGAAGGGAAGCAAGTTTGAGCACGGCAGCGAGTTCATCATCCGCATTCCGCTGGGCAAGGACCATCTGAAACCCGAAGAACTCATCGACGAAGAAGAGGTGAAGGAAGAGCAGAACCTGGAACTTGCCGAGGTGAAACAGCTGGAACAGGAGGTGAAGGAGACGGAAAATGCCGAAAAAGCCGAAAGCGCAGCCGGCACAACGGATATGCAGGGCAATCTGCCAGCCTCAGCAAGGGGAAACAAGGCTGAAATTGTGATTGTCGAAGACGAGGAGGATATTCAGGATTACCTGAAGGCACAGCTCTCCAGCGACTTCAAGATTCGCACCTACCCTAACGGAAAGGTGGCACTCAACGAGATTCTGAAGAATAAGCCTGACCTCATCATCAGCGACATCATGATGCCGGAAATGGACGGAACCACCCTCTGCGCCAAGCTGAAATCAAACATCAACACCAATGATGTGCCTATCATCCTGCTCACGGCAAAGAGCCGTGAAGAAGATCAGCTGGAAGGATTACAGACCGGTGCCGATGCCTACATACTGAAGCCATTCAATATGGACATCCTGCGCCGCAACATCATCAACCTGCTCACCGTGCGCCGCACTTTGCGCAACAAGTTCATGGGCAATGAAAGCCAGAATCACCAGGTAGAGCAGATAGAAATGCAGACACCAGACAATTCCCTGATGCAACGGGTGATGGAGGTAATCAACGAAAACATCAACGATTCCGACCTGAGTGTGGACATGATTGCACAGAAGGTGGGCATCAGTCGCGTGCACCTGCACCGCAAGATGAAGGAGCTGACCAATCAGACGCCACACAGCTTCATCCGCAACATCCGTCTGCAGCAGGCAGCCAAGTTGCTGAAGGATGGCAAGCAGAGCATTACCGACGTGATGTACGCTTGCGGTTTCTCCAATTCCGCAAGTTTCAGCACCATGTTCAAGAACCTCTACGGCTGTTCTCCTAGAGAATACATGATGAATGCCATGAAGGAAAAAAGATGATAAACAATAGAAAAAAGAATATGTAACAAAAACAAGACTATATGAAACGTAGGAAAAAATCTTGGTTACATTTCACAATGAAAGATTGCAAATAAAACCGTAACTTTGCAGCGG
>ERZ857629.2081-NODE-2081-length-19747-cov-4.987762_pt1 | contig 19747 bp, 23 predicted proteins | sample MGYA00519700_ERZ857629 | MGnify/ENA primary metagenome ERZ857629 (study PRJEB31778, sample SAMEA3449351) | human gut metagenome | biome: human gut; feature: human-associated habitat; material: faeces | place: United Kingdom | collected 2010/2012 ...
TAGGTGAACTTGCCGTCGATGCCGATGCGCTCGCACAGGCCCTTGGCCAGCAGCACGCCGGTCTCGGGGTTCAGCAGCTGATACTTCAAAGAGGAACTGCCCGCGTTGATAACCAGAATATTCATCGTTGGATCTCCTTCTTCTTTTGGGAAAGCCTTGCCAGCTTTCCATATTTAAGCTACAATGTAAATATAATGTTTGCATTTGCGCAAACTCTCTTTTTCATTATAACAAATCCTCCGCAAGATACAACCTACATTTTTACCGAATTGACATTATTTTGTAACCGCTTTGAGGTGACAAATGTGAAAACCGCTGGTATCATAACAGAATATAATCCCCTGCACTATGGTCACCTCGCCCTGATACAGGCCGTCCGGCAGCAATTTGGCGGAGACACAGCCGTTATTTGCGCCATGAGCGGCGATTTTGTCCAGCGGGGTGACTTTGCGTTGGTACGCCGTCACGCCCGGGCGGAGGCCGCCGTCCGGAGCGGGGCGGATCTGGTATTGGAGCTGCCCCTCCCCTGGGCCGTCAGCTCTGCCGAGGGATTCGCCCAAGGCGGCGTCGAGGTTCTCACCGCCACGGGACTGCTGGACGTGTTGGCCTTCGGCAGCGAATGCGGAGACACCGCCGCCCTTCTGCGGACCGCGAAGGCTCTGGAGGGCAATGCTTTTCAAGCGGTCTTGAGAGCGGAGCTGACCAAGGGGGACAGCTTTGCCGCCGCCCGCCAGCGGGCCGTGGCCGCCTTGCTTTCCCCGTCAGACGCCGCCCTGCTGTCCGACCCCAACAACACCCTTGGGATCGAATACTGCCGGGCGCTGCTGCGTGTGGGCGCGGCTCCTGCGCTGTTTACGATCCCCCGGACCGGTGCGGCCCATGACGTCACCCCGGAGAACGCCGGGGGCTATTCCGCCTCCGCCATTCGGCACCTGCTGGCAGAAGGACGCCGAGCCGATGCCCTGTCCCGGATGGTCCCGGCCATGAGGGCCGTTTACGAGGCGGAGGAATCTGCGGGCCGCGCGCCGGTATTCGCCGCCGCCTGTGAGCGGGCAATTCTGGCCCGGCTCCGGTCCATGACTCCGGCAGAATTCGATGCGTTGGACACCGGACACGAGGGCGTCGGCCAGCGGCTGTACAACGCCAGCCGGAACGCCGCCACCCTCGACGCCGTTTTAGACAACGCCAAAACCAAGCGCTACGCTTACGCCCGGCTGCGGCGGATGGTCCTCTGGGCCTATCTGGGCCTGACCCCCGCCAAGCTGCCCGCCTCCGTCCCTTACCTGCGAGTCCTGGCCGCTAATGAGATCGGTCGCGCGCTGCTGGGCCGGATGCGGAAAACCGCCCGCCTTCCGGTCATTACGAAGCCCGCCGCCATCCGGTCCCTCTCCCCTGACGCTCAGCGTCTCTTTGAGACCGAGAGCCGGGCCGCCGACCTGTACGCTCTGGCGTATCCGGAACTGACAGAAGCCTGCGGCTCCCTCTGGCGGCAGAATCCCGTCATGCCCTGACTCATTTCCTGAAAGGAGTTCCTCACATGAAAAAGTATCTCTCTCTGATTCTGGCCCTATGCCTGCCGGCGCTGCTGGGCGGCTGCGGCGCTGTTCCGCTCCCCATGCCGGAATCCCCGACGCCGCCTCCCGCTGCGGATACAGAGGAAATTACTTATGAAGTGTCCACCGACCCCTATGAACAAACGGTGACAGCGGAGGACGGCACCACTTTGATGGTCATTGATTTCCAAATTCCTCATTTGCAGGCCTACGCCAACGGTACGCTGATCGAAGATCCTTCCACCCCTGCGCAGGAGCAGGCCATGGACCGGGTCCATACCTTTAACGAAAATTTCGACCAGTGGCGGGAATCGAATTCCTCAGAGGAAAACATTTCCTTTGTGAAGGATCTGTATCGGGATATGCCTGAGATGTTTTCCGAGGACCATATGGCTCCCCTTTCAGAGGAACTGACTTACACCTGCTACCGCACCGGCACCCTCATCAGCATTGCCGCCGATTATTACAGCTATCTGGGCGGTGCGCACCCCAACACCGTGTATTTCGCATGGAACTATGATCTGGACAGCGGTATGTTCCTCACCATCTCGGAGCTGGCTGCCGATCCCCAGACCTTCACGCTGGCAGTAGCGGATATGATCGAGGTGCAGGCGGAGGAACAGATCGCATCGACACCGGAGCTGGAGGGGCAGTCCCTCTCCGATGTCTATTGGGATAATTACCGGGAGACTTTGGAGAAATGGAGCAGCGACTACGCCGCCTCCTTTGATGCGGACGGTCTGACGGTGATCTTCTCCGCCTACGAGCTGGCCTCTTACGCCAACGGCCCGCAGGAGTTCCATTTCCCCTACGCCGCACTGGACAGCTATTGGAGCGACAGCGGCCGGGTGGTACTGGGCCTGGACTGATGTTTTCGCAGCCGTAAAACAGTCCTTACAACTCAATTTGCGCAAGAAAGGGCAGTCCCAATCGGGACTGCCCTTTCATTTTGGTTTTTTAGAAATGCAAATCTTAGTACAGCTTCGCACCGGCGGGAATCCGGTCATCCACCATCAGGAGATTCAGGCCCTCGTGACCGGCCTCCTCATGAACGGCGGAGATCAGCATACCCTCGGAATCAATGCCCATCATCTTTCTGGGAGGCAGGTTCACGATGGCGATGGCCGTCTTGCCGACCAGCTCTTCCGGCTCATAATATTCATGGATGCCGCTCAAAATCACGCGATCCGTGCGCTCGCCGTCATTCAAAGTGAACTTCAGCAGCTTCTTGGACTTCTTCACCGCTTCGCAGGCCAGGATCTTCACGGCACGGAAATCGCTCTTGGAGAAGGTGTCAAAATCCACCATGTCCTTGAAGATGGGTTCGATCTTCACGTTGGAGAAGTCGATCTTCTCCTGCACGGGAGCCGCGGCAGGCGCGGAAACGGCCTTTTCAGCCTTCTTGTCGGAGTCCAGCGGCTTCATGGTGGGGATTATTACCGTAGAAAAACGCATCGTCTCACAGGCTCTTATATCCCCACTTTTCCGCACCCCGTTCATGGCTCTACCCACATAACTACTCATAACTTCCCATAACTTTTTACCCAAAATGGGTAAACGCATGGGTAAATCCAGTGGTGTTAACTAATCTTGATTTTTCCCTCAAGGTTGGCGAAACTCGCTACTTTTCGTTCTTTGGTCGCTTCGTTGTAAACGTCCATTGTAGTCTCAATGTTTCTATGCCCCATAATTTCTTGAATGATTTTCAGATTCGGCTCATTCTCGCAAAGCCGTGTGCAGAATGTATGTCGCAGATTGTGGACGCTGAAATGCGGCAGCACAACGGGTTCTCTGCGCTCCTGCTTTGCCCGCTCTGTTTCGTCCAGATTGCAGTCTCGGATAATCCTCTCGATTGCCCTGTTGACTACATGGGGCGTTAGCATTTCGCCATAGCGGTTTTGGAACACAAAGTTTGAATATCCATCGACCACACACTGATTGAAGCCGTTTTCCATCTGCTTTCGCCTTGTCTGTAGCAGCGCAGTCCGAACATCCGCAAACATAGGAACAATTCGCGTACCAGCCTTTGTTTTTGGCGTAGTGATATGCAATTCCATCTTTCCGTTGTCCTGCTGACGATATATCAGATTGTGGTTAATGTCAATGATATTCTGCTTAAAATCGCAGTCCTCCCACCGAAGTCCAAGAACCTCTCCGATTCTCGCGCCTGTGCCAAGCAGCACCGTAAATAGCGGTTTCCAGTGGCAATAGGTCGATGATTCTGAGATAAATTCTATGAACCGTTCCTGCTGCGGCTCTGTCAATGCGTGTCGCTTTGGCTTTTCCCAATTATGGCTCTTTTTTATTTCTGCCATAACCCCATCCGTGGGATTGCTTCTGATGAATCCATCACGGACAGCTACGTTGAACACTGGATGAAGAATCGTGTGAATTGTCTCCATACTGTTTGGCTTGAACCCAATATCATTGATAAGATGAATGTAAAACTTCTTTATGTCACTGTACTTGATTTCAGCAACATTTTTCGTGCCTATCTCATCGCGGACGTACTTTCCGTACATATACTTGTAGTTTGTCCGTGTTGACTGTTTGAGTTCGTACTTGGTTTCGATGTAGGCATCATAAAAGCTGTTCAGCGTTGTTCTATACGCTGTGTAGCTGTTTACGTTATCCTCCAAATCTCGGATAATGCCCTTTTCCAGTTCCCGTAAAGGCTTTCCGTTTTTCTTGCCTTTCGGGGTGCTGTCGCTCTCTACCAATCGCCAACTGTAGACGCTTCTTGTTTCCCCATGTGCGTCCTTATAGCGGTACTCATATCTTCCGTCCTCGCGCTGGCGCTCACCCTGCCTTAATACTCTGCCTTTTTTATCTCGCTTACCTGTCATTACGGCTCCTTTCATACGAAAGAATCCGCTTATAGGCTGTATCACAGCTTACCACAAGCGGATTGCTTTTTCAAGTTTTTCTCTTATACCAAGCTCAAACGGTCTATAAGCTGCTCAAACTTTTTCCGTTTGATTTGGGGACGGTTGCCGTTCCATAACAGATAATCTGCATTCTTATTTTCGTTTACCATTTTTCTCAGCTTGTTTTCACCAATTCTGAAATACGCCGCTGCTTCGGCAATCGACAGCGTATATCGTTCCCATGCGGGAATCGTAACAGTGCTACTCATTATTTCCTCCTTGCTTGCACTGTTGCCCTCCTGCCTTTGGCGAGGATATGACCACACAAGGTGGTTAATAATTCAAGGTAACTTTTATTTATTGCGCTGACCTTTGGTGCAGCGTCTATGCACCGATAATCGGTGGTATTTTCACATTTGATTTCAAACTTGTCCAAAATCCCTTAACCATCAATATTCTTCTGGACAAATAATACTGCTTGTCTCGTTATTGCGCATTGTGGCACAATGGTTTCCAGCCATATTAGCGCGAAGAAAAAAGATGTTGACGCAATGCAATAGTATTCTTCTTTGGTTCACTATATATGATACGAAGTCTCATTCCAGCGAAAAACCGTCTTTCTCTTGTGACTCAATGCTTTTGCCGATTTGCGTTTTTTCCAAAATGAGGTATCGCCGCAAAATTGAAAAATCGCATAACCAAGCTACTTTATCCATATGTAGCATAGGTAAATCTGCACTGTTATGCGGTTTTATGGCGTTTTCTTAAATGAACCGCGATTATGCGTCTATCCTGCAAAACTTTCCAAGCAATTCTACCTGCTTCGGGTACTTCCCAAAATAAAGGATATGCGGATTGATGAATATTTTTGATGTGCCTATATCCGCGCCATTTGTCACGAAAGAGCATAGCTGTTCCAAATGTCCGTTTACTAAAAAGGTTATCTCGGCATATGTTTGCAACAGCCGCGCCCGATTTGCCACGTTGTACCCAATAGCTGCGCAGAAGTCATTCACAGATAACGGCAGCACATAGTTAAGGTCTTTTTCCGTTGGATTATAGCAAAGGATATTGTATTCGGTGTTTACAAAGGGAAGCATTTGGAACACATAGCCGAGATGCTTATGCTTTTTCGGCGCTGTGTTTCGATAAAGTGTGCGTACCGCATCAATGAAAAACTTTTGATATGGTGCATACCCGTTTAATTGTCCTCTTTGGAAATACCCTCCCAACATCCGCATCCTCCCTTGGTTATCCTCTGTGATATATGCACCTTTTACCTCGTTCCAAAATCTATAAACCTCTGTAGTGGAAAGATTCAAAACGTCTTTCAGATTTCCAAACTTCATCGGTGTGCGCTGGGATAATGCTAAGTAGCCATCATATCTTAGGTAAGTCGCAAGGTAGACCAACCTTGCCTTGGTTGCTGGACGCAACGCTGCATCCCCGTATTCTTCCAATACGAAGAAGAATTGTCCTGTCTCTTTACGCCATTGCCGCCGCTCATCCTCCTGCTCTTTTCGCCTTTTGTATTCTTCTTGCTGTTCGGGAGTATAGATGATGCTGCCAACCGGAACATTTACTGCAATCGCTGGTAGCACTTCTCCGGTACTCCGCTGGACGCTCAGCATTTCGCCCGTGTTCGTGTCAAGCACTGTATCGTAGCCCTTTATTATTCTCAACTCCTATTCGTGTTCAATAATTGTCCATACAAAGCATCCATGCAATTCCCGCATACTCTGACCTTTGCCTTTTCGCCGTCATGGACGCTGCCATAGCCAGCTTGCAGCGTCACGAAAGACGCATAACAAGGCGATTGCTGTTTGCAGACAGGGCATATAAAATCTGCATTTGGACGGATATATTCTGCGATATGCCGCTGTCCGGTCTGAAGCCGCTTCAAGAGTTCTGACATTTCCTCACCCCCAATCTTTTTTACTCTTGCCGAGAACCATATTCTGTTGTCAAGGTGCAGTCCAAAAAGAAAAAGCCGTGCTTGCCCGTGTGGGAGTTTCCCCACTTGGCAAGTCACGGCTTACTTTTGTCTTACTGACGTTGGCGTGATTTTTAATTCTGGATATATCGTACCATACAGAATTGTGTGAATCAAGGTGAGTATATAGACAGAATGAAAAATTTTTCTCTCAGTTACACTGACTGACTACATATGTTTTTCTTCTGGACAGGCGGCAGAAATACCAAAACCGCCCCCCGTCTGTGCCTGCTCCCGCTCCATACGCTCTCTGATTGCTTGCAGGATATACGCCTGCACAGACTGTCCGACACTTGCAGCGGCGGCGCGTATTGCCGCACCTTCTTCCTTCGTCGGGCGCACCATTATATTATCCTGCTTACGATTATAATTCGTGCTTGCCCGCTTCTGCGCTTCTGTTGACATAGTATCACCCCCACTTCATTATACCTATTATAGAAATATCAGTAAACTGATATATTGCACAAGAATATCAGTTAACTTTTATGCACTTTGCCATCTTTACAAATTATCAGTTAACTGATATATTGTAGTCACACAAGGGAACACCGGACAGGTCAAGGCGGACGAAAGTAAGCGCAAGCCGAAACCAAGAACGCAAGACAAAAGCAGGAACGGATAAGAGAGATTGAGATTGCCAACAGGCATAGATGTTTAATGCCACCTGCTGCCTGTCCAAAGCCCTAAAAGAATGAAAGGAAGATATAAAAATGTCAGTAACAGAATTGGAAACCCGTATTGTCAAAATGCAGGAGTGGGAGCAGCTTGCGCAGGACGCAGCCACAGAAGCCGAAGCTATCCGCGACACCATCAAAGCGGAAATGCTGGCGCGTGATACAGAGGAGCTTACCGCAGGCAGGTTTATTGTCCGCTGGCGCTCTGTATTGACTTCACGCTTCAATAGCAGCGAGTTCAAAAAGGCTATGCCCGACGTTTATGCTGCATTTACACGACAGAGCCAAAGCCGCCGCTTTTCCGTCAGCGCATAAAGAAAGACCACTTGTCCGAACGCCGACCAAAGCAAGCGGACAAGCAGCCTAACACCAACCCTTGCGGGGTGGTAGTGTGATTATAACACGCCGCCCCGCTCCAAATCAAGAAGAACAGGAGCGTTTACAATGGCGAAGTTTGATATTTACGAAGCCGTAACCGAAAGAATCATCCATCAACTACAGCAAGGCGTTATCCCTTGGCAAAAGCCTTGGACGGGAACACAGCACGGCGCTATCAGCGGAACAACCGGAAAGCCATACAGCCTGTTGAATCAAATGCTGTTAGGCAAAGCCGGAGAATATTACACCTACAGTCAGGTGTTGTCACGCGGCGGCGCTGTCCGCAAAGGCGAGAAATCACAAATCGTCGTGTTTTGGAAACAAGTCAAAGTGTCCGATATGCAAGACGATGAAACGCAATCGCCTGTTGACCGTTTGATTCCTATGCTACGTTACTATAACGTGTTCCATATCGACCAATGCGACGGTCTAACCCCGCGATTCAATCAGCCCGCAGAACCGACGCCAATACCCGCCGCCGATGAAATCATCGACCGTTATAGCAAAAGGGAGCATATCAAAATCCACCATCAGTTAGGCGATGAAGCCTATTACAGCCCATCAAAAGACTGTATCGTGCTGCCGCTTGTTGAGCAGTTTCGGAACATGGGCGAGTTCTATTCAACTGCTTTTCACGAAATCACGCACAGCACCGGACACCACACACGCCTAAACCGTCTAAAAGCAACTGCACACTTTGGAAATGCGGAATACAGCAAGGAAGAATTGACCGCTGAAATCGGCGCTGCCGCGCTTCTCAACTATGCGGGAATTGAAACCAAAGGAACATTCCGCAACAATGCTGCCTATATTCAAAGCTGGCTAACCGTCTTGAAAAACGATAAACGGATGGTCATTGCTGCCAGCGGTGCAGCCGCAAAAGCTGTTGATTATATTTTGGGCTAAATATCGTACATAGAAAGGAAATCATATCATGGGAAAAGCTATCGCCTGTATTCTTATTGCCGTTCTTGCTTGCGCTTGCCCGCTGCTTGCGCTGCTGCTTCTTCTCGCATTTGGACTTTTCAATCTCTAAGCGTGGGAGCGGGGAGAAATCCCCGCTTTTCCCGCATTATTCCTATAACATCAGAAAAACGAACCGCAAAACCCAGTGTTTTCAATGCCTTTCGATTGACGGGCAGAAAAGTTCGTTTTTTCTTATCCAAGACTTCGTTTTTAGGGGGTACTCACATGAATAAAAGGACAGTCGCATTGAGCGCAGAGCAATACAAAGAAATCATTCAAACCATGAAACAGGGCTTTTCCGGTTGCCGCCCAAATGAGCGAATCGCTGCCGCACTTATGCTTGAAGCTAACTTAGGCTTGCGTATTTCTGATATAGTCCGGTTGCGGCTCTCGGACATTGTAAAAGACGGTGAACGCTATCGGCTCTCCATCATCGAACAGAAAACAGGCAAATCCCGTGTGTTTACTGTTCCGCTTGCCTTGTATCAGTTCATACGGCTTTACTGCATGGACAACAACATTTCCGCAGACGCACAGATATTCCCGCTCACTACACGTCAAATCCAAAAGCATCTGCAAATTGTATGTGACTACCTCGGCTATACCGGAATCAGCACACATTCATTCCGAAAATTCTACGCAACAGAAATCTACACAAAGAACGGCTACAATATCGTTCTTGTCCAAAAGCTGCTACAACATAGCAGCGCCGCAGTCACACAAGCATATATCGGAATCCAACAAAGGGAATTAGAACAAGCCATAGAAAATCACTTGTGTCTGGACGTATGAAAAACGGGCAGGAAAAATCCTGCCCGTTTTCTCTGCCGGATAGCAGAAAGGAATTGTGAGGGCGAACACCAATGCCCCCGTATATAAACAAGGACACCACTCCTTGCCTATATCATAGTTCCCAATGCAAGCCTCCCGCACCATATTTTCCGATTGACGGAACAACAAACCGATTGCCTATGCCTTGCTTTTCCAACTCTTTTGCGCACCAAATAAGGACATACGCCGTTAGTGGGGAATCCGCAGAAATGCCGCTCGACATTACATTCTGGCTATATGATGAACTTCTATCTGCGTCGTAGTCCAAAATCTTACCGCGCTTTGCCATCATAATCCTGAGCGCATTTTCTGTATTCATCTTGCATAATTCACGCTGAAACTGTTCGTGATACTCCGATGTCCAATCATCTCTACGCCTACACCAGCGGTCTTTGGGAAACAAATCAGAAAAATTCTTATCTTGCCAAATGCTGTCATACACGGGCGAAACCGTCATAGAAACAGTCTCTTTATTTTCTGGATTCTGAATAAAGTCTTTAAGCTGCCGTTCAAGATTCCTGTCTGTTACTCTTGCTTTCCATTCAGCTATTTTCCGCTGTTTTTCATCGAATCTTTCGCAAGCGCTCTTTTTTGCTTCTTTATCTGAGCCAATTTTAACAAATAGTATAATTACAAGTAATACAGCAATTACAAGTTCCATCGTCTCACTCCAAAGCCTGTGATTCTATCGGCTTCGCATATTCATGGAAAGTATACGTGATACGGATATTTCCATTCGCCAAGGTGTAAATCTCTACGTTGCTTGCCATTTCCGCCGCTCTTGCAAACCACTTTGGGCTGCTCAAGATAAAGTCCTCGCCCTCAATCGTAACGCTGCCCATACTTGTAAACGGTTCATTCAGCTTGTACGTCACTATCGCATCGTTGACAAGCGCGTATTTTTTCAATACTGCATACACAAATTGCATCTGCGTTAGTTTTGCGGGGTTAAGCAGCATCGGTTTGTTTTCTTCATCCAATATTTCCTGTCCCACATCTTCAAGCCAAGCGTCAAAGGACTCAAACAATTCGTCCATAAAACCCGCCCTTTCTATTCTATTCGTATAATCTGTTTCTTCTTCCGTTCCGCATAGGCAAGCGTCTTTGCTGCCCCACCTATGGACGCATTTACATAGGCAACGATAGTATCAGAGCAGTCTACCATATACTCATTTGCGCGGACAATGCGGTACTGATAGGGCGTACTTTCTAACGCTGGGACGATAACATCATCAAACCGTGCGCGGTATTCTTTTTCGTAGCTGTCCAGTTGCGGCAGATAGTAAGGCACAACAAGGTTGACCCCGATAGACGGATAATCCCGCTTTAGTGTTAAGCACACCGACGCTGCTAACCTGTCAAACTGTCCGTAGTTTCCAACAAGAAAACAATCGTATCCATCTTGAATTAAGCCCGACACAATCTGCTGCGTTGCTGCCTTTATATCCTCATACGGGAAATATATTTTACTGTGACCGCAAAAGGTACAAACTCGCACAGCGCAGCGCCCCTAACGTTCAAAAGTCTCATGCTTACCGCCATTTTACTACATTTCTTTTCTCAAATCAATATATCGTTGATTACAGTCTATGATTTATATACCGTTTTTGCGGTAAACTATCCGCAAGGCGGTGATGCTATGTATTACTCTGAATTTGGAGAAAATCTTAAAAAGCTCCGAACTGCCCGTGACCTCACGCAACAGGAACTTGGTGCAAAGGTCGGTCTTTCCAAAGCGGTTGTCAGCAAATATGAAAACGGTCTTGGCTATCCAACATTCGATGTTCTGATTCGGATTGCCGCATACTTCGGTGTTACAACGGACTATCTGCTCGGCGTGACCGGAGGAAAGACGATTGATGTTTCCGAACTGTCCGACAGTCAGATTGATACGCTGCATCGCATCATAACAGAGTTTAAGAAAGTCGGAAAAGAATAACCACCGTAGGCTGGGCGATTCACCCGCTGCGGTGGTTTCATTTTTGTATTCATTTTCCGTAATCGGATAGAGTACCAAGCGGCGCTGGACGGGTTTCTGCCCGTCCTTTTTTGTTGCAATTTGCAGCATGACGCGACACCAAGAGTAACACCGTTTGCGGTAGAATTTAGGAGGATTGTACTTGTATGACCTGTTTTGCCGCTCGGCTGAAGCAATTACGGAATCAAAGGGGATTGACACAAACGGAGGTTGCTGCCGCTATCGGTGTGACCCGTTCGGTTGTTTCGCTATATGAGAATGAAATGCGCCAGCCAAGTCCGGAAATCATTGTTGCACTGGCTCGGCTCTATGGCGTTACAACGGACTACCTGTTATGTGGAAATCGCCGTTTCTTTGTGGACGTTTCGGGGTTAAATGAACAGGAAATTGCGGCGATTGTAAACATGGTCGGCTTGCTGCGTTCCAAAAAATAAAGAAAGGTCGCTGCACCTATGAAAAGAAGAAACCGCTTGCTCTCCGCGCTGCTTTCCTGTTTGCTGCTCTTTTCCCTGTTCTCAACAACCGCGCTTGCAACAGAAGATGAAGAATCTCCCGACGATTCCCAATCTGAAACGCCCGTAGTTGTTTCATCTTTGGAGGAATTGCAAGCCGCGATTGCTGCCGCCGAGGATGGAGATACCATCAAACTCAGTGACAGAATAAACATCACTGATAATTGCGTTATCGGCAATACCGAAAAGCAAATTACAGTCGTACCACTGGACGAAACTATAAATACATATTTCAGCATTTATGGAGATAACGTCAACAGCATTGTATTTCAAAACATCATTCTGGACGGCATGAGTTATCCGTGTAGTGCCGCCATTGATGTAAATAAGTATAACACAGGTGAAATAAAAACAAACCTCTCGCTGCTGAATGTCACCGTTAAAAACGTTTCGTCAAACTGGGTTCCCATATCACTATTTGCAACTGCCGCCCAAATTGAAAATTGTCATTTTGAAAATAACCAAGGAAAACGTGCGGGCGCAATATGGATAAGTGGAGCATCGTCTATCGATGTGCGCAAATCAGCATTTTGTTATAACAAATCGACCGGCTGTGGTGGTGCAATAACCTGTCAAGGTGAACTTGAAATTAGTGATTGTACTATCAAGGGAAATGAAGCTGCGTATGAAGAAACAATGTCATATACTGGCGGCGGGATTCATGTAACAGGAACTGCAAACATAACCTCCTGCACCATTACAGAGAACATCGCAACCTTAGGTGGTGGTGTTGCTGCTCATGGCAAAACCATAATTACTGATACCGCCATCTATGGGAACATTGGCAAAAACGGCGCTGATGATGTGCGCGTTACGACAGGAATATCATTCAGCATGAGTTACACCGAAAGTATGGATAGCGTCTATACTGAAAATCAACCCGTCGGATTCTATAAAGACTATATGGGAAGCCGCTTTGACGCAAGCACAAACGCCGCTTTCATCGGTGAAGTCATTGACCGTGAAATCGACAGCCCTGATTTTGGCGCAAAGTTTATCTTTGCATCTGACCTCCCCAAAGAACCCGAACAACCGGAACTTCCCGAAGAAACAGCGCCAGCGCCCACACGCCCCTCTCATTCTGGGCACCATCATTCCATGCCAAGCGTGACCCCGCAAAAGGATGAAACGGTAAAACTGTGCGCTGGTAACGCAGAACTTGACCCTGCCAAACCTTTTGTGCTTGCAGGCTATGGCGATGGACAGTTACATGAAAATGACCCTATCACAAGAGCGCAGTTTGCTGTGCTGCTCTATCGTTCTCTGACCGATGACAGCAAGGCTGCTTTGGCGGGCAGTACAAGCGTTTTTACGGACGTTCCCAAGGATTCATGGTATCACGATGCTATTTCTGTATTCGCGTCTGTGGGCGTTCTGAATGGCTGTAACGGCTTCTTCCGTCCAAATGATAACTTGACCTATGGACAGCTTATCGCCATCCTGACCCGCTTTGTAGACGCTAAGACTGCATCCATGCCTGATGTTTCCTATGCCGCACACTGGGCGTACAAGAACATTATGACCGCTGCTGCCTATGGCTGGATTCAAGACGCTGCATCCGTTCAGCCTGACCGCATCGTAACGCGCGGTGAAGTTGTCTTACTTGTAAATCAAATCTTCTCTCATTGCTGATAGCATGACATGAAAACAGCCGCCCCTGCCTGTTATGGCAAGGGCGGCGTTTCGTCCTATAAGCGTATTCTTTGTTACAGCAAAATGGGTAAAACGTGGGTAAAAACAGCTACGTCTTTTCTGAATCCCGTTGCCCTGCAACATTCTTTCAGCCTTGCGGCTTCATTGTCGGGAACAGGATGACCTCCCGGATGGTGTCCGCGCCGGTGAGCAGCATGACGCAGCGGTCGATGCCCATACCCATGCCGCCCGTGGGAGGCATACCGTATTCCATGGCGGTGAGGAAATCCTCGTCCAGCATTTCGGTCTCGTCATCGCCCCGCTCCCGCTGCTCCACCTGCTTTTCAAAGCGCTGGCGCTGGTCGATGGGGTCGTTCAGCTCGGAATAGGCGTTGGCCAGCTCGCTGTGGCAGATAAACAGCTCGAAGCGCTCCGTCAGCCGGGGATCGGCAGGGCTGCGCTTGGTCAGGGGGCTGACCTCCACAGGATACATGGTAATGAAGGTGGGCTGGATCAGCTTTTCCTCCACCTTCTGATCGAAGCAGGCGTACAGGGCGTTGCCCCAGGTCTTTTCGGCGGCATCCGCCAGCTCCACGCCCACGGCCTTAGCCGCGGCCACGGCCTCGGCGTCATCGGTGATGGCGCCGAAGTCCACGCCCACATACTCCTTGACGGCGTCCACCATGGTCAGCCGGCGCCAGCCGGGAGTCAGGTCGATCTGCTCGCCCATCCACTCCACCTGATAGCTGCCGTTGATCTCCTTGGCAGCGCCTGCCAGAATACCCTCGGCAATGTCCATCATGGTGTGGAAGTCGGCGTAAGCCTGATACAGCTCCACGGTGGTGAACTCGGGGTTGTGCTTGGGGTCCATGCCCTCGTTGCGGAAGATGCGGCCGATCTCATACACCCGGTCCATGCCGCCCACGATGAGCCGCTTCAGCGGCAGCTCCGTGGCGATGCGCATGTACATATCAATGTCCAGCGTGTTGTGATGGGTGATGAAGGGCCGGGCGGCGGCGCCGCCGGCGATGGTGTTCAGAACGGGGGTCTCCACTTCCATGTAACCCATGTTGTCCAGATAGTTCCGCATGAACTTGATGAACTGAGAACGGATAACGAAGTTCTTCTTCACCTCGGGGTTCACCATCAGGTCCACATAGCGCTGACGGAACCGCAGTTCCTTATCCTGCAGGCCGTGGAACTTCTCCGGCAGGGGCAAGAGGGACTTGGACAGCAGGGTGATGTTATGCGCCCGGACGCTCATCTCGCCCCGCTGGGTGCGGAACACCTCGCCCTCGACGCCCACGATGTCGCCGATGTCGAACTTCTTGAACTTCTTATAGACCTCTTCGTCCATCTCGTCCTGACGGGCGTAGAGCTGGATGCGGCCGTCCCGGTCCTGCAAATCGCAGAAAGATACCTTACCCATGCCGCGCTTGCTCATGAGGCGGCCTGCCACCTTGACGGGCTTGCCCTCCATGGCGTCGAAGTTGTCCTTGATCTGCTGGGAGGTTGCATCCCAGTCAAAGCGGGTGATCACAAAGGGGTTCTGGCCCTCCGCCTGGAGATTCGTCAGCTTCTCCCGGCGAATACGGGTCTGCTCGGACAGGCTCAGCTCCGGCTGGGCCTGGGGATTCTTCTGTTCAGCCATGCTTCTTTCTCCTTAGCGTTCGATCTTCTTAACGGTGTAACGGATGTTGCCGAAGGGCGCTTCCACCACGACCTCCTGGCCTTCCTTGGCGCCCAGGAACGCCTTGCCGAAGGGAGACTCCTCGGAGATGATGCCGTGCATGGGATCGGACTCCTGAGAGCCGACGATCTTATAGCTGGCTTCCTTGCCATCGGCGCCCTGAACGGTGACGGTGCAGCCGATGGTGATGGTGTCAGACGCGGCGGACTCATCCACGATGACCACGTGCTGCAGGATCACTTCCAGCTCGGCAATGCGGGAATAGAGCTTGCCCTGCTCGTTCTTTGCCTCATCATACTCGCTGTTTTCGCTGAGGTCGCCGAAGCCGCGGGCGATCTTGATCTGCTCCGCCACCTCGTCGGACCGGGTGGTCTTCAGATAATTCAGTTCCTGCTCCAGCTCGTCCTTGCGAGCTTGGCTCATTTTGTATTCTTTTTCCATTTCGGCTGTTCCTTTCATTATCCTGAAGTGTATAACACTCCTAATTTACCATGGTTTTATATTGTAATAGGTATCTCCCGGATTGTCAAGGGCAAAAGGCTCTGATTTCGGGAACAGCCCCTTTGTTTTCCGTTTCTCCCAGCTGCACGGACACCTGCCCCGGCCGCAGAGCACCGGTCCGCCACAGGACCGACAGAAGCTGGCCCCGGTCAAGGCCCTCCGGCAGCCTTGCCTCCACCTCCGGCGGCAGCAGGAGCCGAGGCAGGGGCAGCGATTCGTCATACAGCGGCAAAAAGCCGCCGCCCTGCGCTTCCGTAGGGTCAAAGGCCATGTGGACAGACGCCGGCTCCCGCTCCGTCTCCGGGTTCAGCACGATGGACACGCCGTATTCCCGCCGCAGACGGCGGCACAGCTCCTCCCCGCCGAAGGGGACCTTCAATATGAGATACCGGTGACGCAGAGCCAACTCCGTCACCGTCCGCACCACCTCGCCGGAGAGGGCGTCCGCCGTGATCAGCACCCGCGCCCCGGCGGGGTTTTCCCCCCGGAACCGCAGCAGCTCTCCGCACCAGTCCGCGGCGATGGCCCGCCGGAGCGACAGGGTCTCTACCGGGCGCAGCCCCTCCGGCAGAGCCTCCGCTGAGGCCCCGGCAGGCAGCACCACCTGTTCTACCCTCTGCCGCAGCAGCTTTTTTCCGGCGGTATGGAGCCTCCGCCGCTCCGTTAAGGGGTTCCTACGCCGGTCCTGCGCCATCCGGGCGCAGAGAAACCGGATATGCAGAACGCTGACCTCTTTTAACGTAACCGGACGAGTCCAGTGCCCGCTTGGTTCCCAAAGCATCATTCCTACCATAACGATCAACCTCCTGCCCCATGGTATGGGACAGGAGGTCGATTCAGAACGGTTCGCCGTTCCTTACTTCTTTTTCAGTTCGCTGAGAATACAAAGCCCCATGGCCAGCACAGGCAGCAGTCCCCGCAGACACAGAAAGCCCTGCGGATCGCCTAAGCGGATATTGGCATCGGCAAACAGTCCCACAACCCACGCGGCCAGCGTGGCGTTGATCGCTTTCAGATACATTCGCACTTCCTCCTTTTATTTGCCCACTGAGGTGCCGGAGAGGGTGTAGCCCGTCAGATACCCCTTCTTCGGCGCCGCGCCGTGGCTCAGGGGATTGATCCGCACATTGTTTTCCACCACCTCAAAGTGGAGGTGGGGCCCAGTGGAGTGTCCGGTGGAGCCGGTGATGCCGATGGTCTGCCCCTGCTTGACGTAGGTTCCCACGCTGACCTTGATGCTGCTCATGTGAGCGTACAGGGTGGTGTTGCCCACGCCGTGAGAAATGACCACATAGTTGCCGTAGGAGCTGGACCGCTGGGCGATGATGACCGTGCCCGCCTTGGCAGCGTACACCGGACTGGTGTAACCCACCCGGCCGATGTCGGTGCCCTTGTGGTTGGTGGAGCCAACGCCGCCGGGAGAGGCCCGCCCGCCCACGGTGGAGGTGATGTACCGGCTGTCCACCGGCCAGATGTAGCCGCCGGGGTTAGTGTTGTATTTCTTTCCCTCCGCCGCCATCTGTTCTTCCAGCTTCTTCTGCATTTGCTTGACCTGCTGCTCGATGCGGCGCTCCTCGGCCTCCAGCTCCTTCAGCGTGGCCTGATACTCGGCGGCGTTGTCGTCGATCTCCTTGACCAGCTTGTTGGCCTCGTCCCGCTGGGCGCTGAGCTGCTTTTTCTGGGTCTCCAGTTCTGCTTTGGCGGCTTCCAGCGCCGCCTTATTGGCTTCCAGACCGGCTTTCTTCTCCGCAATCTCCGCCTGCAGGGTCTGAAGGTCCTGAATCACCCGCCGGTCATAGTCCATGACCTCGTTGATAAAGTCCAGACTGCCCAGCAGGTCGGAAAAGCTGTTGGCCTTGAACAGCACCGACCAATAGCTGATGGTGCCCCGCTCCTCCATCTCCCGGACCCGCTTGCAGAACAGCTCGTATTGAGCCTCCTCCCGCTGCTGGGCGTCCGCCAGTTCGGCTTTCGCCTGAGAGATGAGGGCGTTGTAGTCGGATATCTGCGACTCCGTGTTGCTGATCTTGGCGTTGGTGTTGGCAATCTGGTCATCCAGAAGGGTCTTTTTCTGCACCGCCGCCGCCTTGTCGTTCTTCAGACTGTTGAGCTTGCCCTGGATCTCCTTTTGCTTTTTATCCAGGCTGGCGGCGTTCCCCTTCAGGGCGTCGATATCCGCCTGGGTGACCTTGGCGGCCATAGCCGGGGCCACATTCACCGACAGGCACAGCACCGCGCAGAGCAGCGCGGCGCAGATGCGGACATAGCGCTTGCTTTTCTTCATGTCCGCCCTCCTTTACACCTGAAGGAACCGCCGGATGGCGGAAAGGCTGCCGCCTACGCCAATGAGGATGCCGGCCCCCAGAAATACACCGCCCACCGGCTTCCAAAGCTGCTGGAAGGGCACGATGGAAAGGAGCTGTAAGGTGTCATTGTTGGCAACGCCCTGCGCAATGGCTTCATACAAGCCCCATTGCAGCAAAAAGGCAAGGATCGCACCGGTAAGGCCCAGCATGAAGCCCTCATACACAAAGGGCCAGCGGATAAAGCCGTTGGTCGCGCCCACCATTTTCATAATGGCGATCTCATCCCGCCGGTCAAAGGTGGTGAGCTTGATGGTGTTGGAAATAATGAACATGGACACAACGAACAGCACTGCGATCAGCGTCAGGCAGATGACCGTGGCGATATTCCGGACTGTGATGAAGCCGTTGGTCAGCTCCGCATAGGCGTTGATGCCGCCGATGCCGGGAATGGCCTTGATGAGTTCCACTGTCTGGCTCTGGAGCTTCAGCTCCTTGACCTTGATGGCGAACCGGTCTCGGAGGATGTTGGGGTCCAGATCCTGAAAATATTCCTCATCCGGGTGTTCGCTGATGAAGGACTGCATGGCCTCCTCACGGGAGATAAAGGTGACGGACGCCACATTGTCCACCGCTTCCAGTTTCTTTTGCAGGGCCTTGGCCTGTGCCTCCGTATAGCTGTCATCCACAAATGCTAAAATCTCATTGTCCTGCTCCGCCTGCTTCAAGTTGGCGTCCGCGTTGACAGCCACCAGCGTAAAGGTGCCCATGATCAGCAGGCACGCCACGGTAATGCCGATGGCGGCGAAGGACATGAAGCCGTGGCTGAACATATTGGATAGACCCTCGTGGAAGAAATATCCGAAATCGTGTTTACTCATGGATATGCCCTCCCACATAGCCGCCTACGCTGTCGTTGATGATGCGGCCCTGGTCAATGGTAATGACCCGCTTGCCGAATTTGTTTACCAGATCCTTTTCGTGGGTCACTACCAGCACGGTGGTGCCCAGCTGGTTGATCTTCACCAGCAGCGTCATGATCTCCATGGAGCGCTCCGGGTCCAGATTGCCGGTAGGCTCGTCGGCAATGATGGTAGCAGGGTTGTTCACCAGCGCCCGGGCGATGGCCACGCGCTGCTGCTCGCCGCCGGAAAGCTCGCTGGGGAAATTCTCCGCCTTCTTTTCCAGACCCACCAGCTGCAAAACGTATGTAATGCGCTGTTTGATCTCTTTTTTCGGCATTCCCACAGCCCGCATGACAAATTCCAGGTTCTCATACACGGTTTTCTTCTCGATCAGGCGGAAATCCTGAAAAATAACCCCCAGCGTCCGGCGCATCATGGGGACTTGCCGCTCCGCAATGTTGCTGACAGAAAAGCCGTTGATCATGATACGGCCCGCCGTGGGGACCTCCTCTCCGGTGAGCATTTTGATAATGGTAGATTTTCCGGACCCGGAGGGGCCCACTAAAAACACAAACTCGCCGTCCTCGATGGCGGCGCTGATACCCCGGACGGCACGGGTCCCGATGGGATATTCCATTTCCACGTCTTTCAGGCGGATCATCAAGCAGTCTCCTTATTCTTTGTCCAATCGGCCTTTCCTCATGGGATCTGGTCGACATAATATTATACATAGCCACATTATATACGGCTTTTCGGGACATTGCAACGTTTCCTTGCAGATTCCTTTCAAAGTTTTTCCCGGGAAATTTTTCCGGTTCCCCACCGCCCCCGCTCCTTGGAAAGCTGTTTTTTGCTTTGAGAACAGTCTCGTTCCGACAAAAAACCGGGAAGCCTGACGGCTTCCCGGTTTCAGCGTGTCGAAAAAGTCTTTTCTCCCCGCTGAGCAAGTTTTCAGAACTTCATA
>ERZ857629.2086-NODE-2086-length-19725-cov-6.111642_pt1 | contig 19725 bp, 12 predicted proteins | sample MGYA00519700_ERZ857629 | MGnify/ENA primary metagenome ERZ857629 (study PRJEB31778, sample SAMEA3449351) | human gut metagenome | biome: human gut; feature: human-associated habitat; material: faeces | place: United Kingdom | collected 2010/2012 ...
GCTCCGCGCGGTACCATACGACCGCTACAACGGTACCATCGGAGCGATATTCTCAATATCCATGAGAACCTTGCAGATAAGCTTTATTATATTCCATTTGGTTAGGCCATACTAATGTATTACCATCACCATCTGTATTTTGCAAACCATCTTGGATGCTATACTTACGAGTAATATCTGTAAACTTCATCACTTCCTTTTTATCAATACCTCTAGGCCAATGAAGAACACCAAATGTTTTAGAAGCATCATCCGGCTTTAAATCTGGATTGACATAACTACTATGAGTAATTGGATTGACATTAGTAAAGCCACCCCAACCATAAAGTGTTCCTGAACTAAAAGAGTTTACTTCGCAAACAGGAGCCTCCGCAGTCAAGACATAAACATCTGTTATTTTTTCTACAAGCGCAAAAGCACCAGATTCTATTTTCTTGAGATGAATTGGCAAAGTTATACTATGATTTTCATTTGTGATTTCATCAACCAACTTTCCTGCAACAACATACTTGAAATCTTCTCCAGACTTTCCGTTGTCAGTATATATAAGAGTGGTCTTAAAATTGCCCTTGAAAGCAGCGCCACCAATTTCTGTAATATTGGCAGGAATACAAATGCTCTTCAAATCAAAAGTACCGAACATGAACGCATTGTTTGGAATACGATAGACATTCTTGTCTCTTGGTAATTTAAAATCTGCTACATGATTATAAGCTTTTAAAATAGAAAAACAGAGGTCATTCTGTGCAGCTTTTTTTATATCTTCCGCTGTATTTTCATCGATATTAAGTTTTAAATCAGCATAATCTACAGATGTAAAATTACCATGATTCAACGCACCAACAACTACAGATGAAGTTTCCTTTGCCTTTATTTGCGTATAGCCCATATCATCAGAGGACTGCTCTACAGAAAGATGTCCATTCTCATCCAAATAAATTTCTCCGCTACCAAGATCAGCAGCATTTGCCTTACCAGACAACTTGATGGACTGGACATTTTGCAAATTTGGATTAAAAGTCAAAGAGGTCACTGGATGTTGATTATTTGCATCAGCCTGTTCAGAAGCATTCTTGGTAATAGTGCTGCCAATACCTACCAAGCCTCCTGTCAAATTATACAAATTACCAGCCTTATTAATATATGCTGTCAAAGAATACTTTGCTTTCGTATTACCATCTTCAGAAGCTGGCTCCGTTACTGTATAAGTACCAGCCGCCTCTAACGCAATAAAACGAGAGACATTATTTTCCGTTACAAGTTTCTCTTTCCCAATAGGGAATATCAAATCCTTTATATTTTCATTAGCAAAGTTCTCTGAGTTAACAAAATCATCACTTTCATTTCCATCAGCATCTACAAATGTTGCATTTGACAAATCAAGATATTCGGTATTGATATTCTTGAAATATGCCAAATCAGTAGGCGTTATCTTGCCATTAATAACGACTTCACAAGGATTAGTATTTTTCAAAAGGGAACTACTTGACTTCATTGAGGAGATTGCAGAAGAATAAGCTGATTCCAAACTTGTTACTTCATCCAAGTTAATGGTTATATAACATCCGTCAACCTTAAAAGGGTCAGCTTTAGGAGCAAATTCTTTAACCTTTTCACGAACAGTCTCAGGCAAAATACGAGTAATATCAAAACCTTTCAATACCTTAATTTCAGTAATACCTTCAGGAACTGTAATCTTTGAAGTTAAATTCTTAAAACTTGGACTAACAATATCCAAAGTCTTCAACTGTGTACATGAAGAATAATCCATGTCGGCATTTACCTCTCCTAACACAGTTATCTTAGAACTATTTTTCAGATAATCTTGCCAAGTTATAGCCTTAGCAAACGTCTTATTTGTATCCTTAAAATAAATGGTAGAAATTCCGTCCTCTGTTGCCATTGAAAACAAGTTTGTTTGCAACATCGACAAAGGAGCCAATGATTTCTTTGGCATAACAAATGCTGGAGATGATGCAGAATTTGGAAAACAAGAAACCAAATCAACACCCTCATCAAACTCTGCACCATTAAAATCCAAAATGTTATTTTGACTTCCAAAATTGTACGAAAACTGTACTATCTTTTGCAAATCATCGGTTGTCAACTTCACACCATTGGCTGTATTAATAATACAATCATATCCATTAAAACAACCAGACCCAAACCATGGAAGATTTGCAAAATCCCCATTAGCATTGAGAGTAATCGAAACCTTTTTGGAAGTATCATCCTTTACATAAGAAGATGCCCCAAAATTAGTTTGTCCATACACCTTACCACCCAATCCTATGAGGATGGATACAACAAGGCAAACTTTTTTTAATAGATTCTTTACCATCTTAAACTTATATTTTAAATTTATATTTAATTACGGTTTTGAAAGTTTTATCCATCTACGAGATTGCAACATTTACATCATATCAGAATTCATTGTTCTTTTTTGACACGAATCCATTCTTTACTGTTTAGAACTCACCAATGTTATCAGAAGTTCTCTTTTACTTTTCTCGAAGCCTCCCTAAAGAGACTTTTTATCATCTTTTGCTTGCAAAGTTATACATTTTGTTTTTGCGTTCAACCAAACCGACCAATCATTTAACGTATTTTAAGCCAAAAATTATCATAAAATACACAAACGAAACATAATATACACATATATTGACGCATAAAAACAAAAATAAGGAGCATGCCTTGCGACATACTCCTCAACCTTTTTATACCTTATTCTACTTTCGCAAATAGAGAAGTTAATCCTGAAAATATACCCTCTTCACGCGATTGCTGATGGTAGTCAGCACCTCGTAAGGAATGGTTTCGAGGATATCACTCAGCGTCTGGACAGGCAGATGCTCACCAAAGATTTCCACACTATCACCCTCTTTGCAGTCGATGTCCGTGACATCGATCATCGCCACATCCATACAGATGTTGCCCACATACTGAGCCTTTTGTCCGTTGACAAGACAGAAGGCATGACGGTTGCCCAAACGGCGGTTCAACCCATCGGCATAACCGATAGGTATGGCAGCGATGACGCTATCTCTGTCAAGGATGGTCTTGCGGCTATAGCCCACACTCTCACCCGCCTTGATGTGGTGCATCTGCAGAATGGTGGTCTTCAGCGTGCTCACACAGTTGATGGTCTCATTGTTGCGAGAGTTGATGCCATAGAGTCCCAATCCCAAACGACACATGTCTAACTGGCGCTCTGGGAAATGCTCAATACCTGCCGAATTGCAGATATGACGCAATATCTTATGGTCGAAGGCAGCCTGCAACTGCTTACTGCCCTTATCGAAGAGTTCGAACTGATGAGCAGAGAACGCATCGAATCCATCATCATCGCTACCCACAAAGTGTGAGAAGACACTACGAGGAATGATAGCGTTCTGATGCTTCAGCCTACCTATCAGTTCCTCCATATCATTCTCCGGGTCGAAGCCCAAGCGGTGCATGCCAGTATCCAACTTAATATGTACGGGGAAGCCAGTGACTCCCTCCTTCTCTGCTGCCTTGATAAGGGCATCGAGCAAACGGAAAGAATAGACTTCCGGCTCCAGGTCGTAGTCGAACATGGTCTTGAAGGCTGTCATCTCAGGATTCATAATCATGATATTGCTGGTGATACCATTCTTGCGAAGGGTAACACCCTCATCGGCTACAGCCACTGCAAGATAGTCCACACGATGGTCTTGCAGGGTCTTGGCAATCTCCACAGCACCAGCTCCATAACCATCGGCCTTGATCATACACACCAACTTGGTGTGAGGCTTCATGAATGAGCGGTAGTAGTTGAGGTTGGCAACCACTGCATTGAGGTTGACCTCAAGAGTGGTTTCGTGCACCTTCTTCACCAAGAGTTCAGTGAGCTGGTCGAAACCAAACTGACGAGCGCCTTTCAACAGGATGACCTCATCGCGCAAAGACTTGAACACCTCGCTGTCGATAAACTCCTCCACATTACCAAAGAAGAACTTCTCTGAAATCTGTATCTCATTACTCTGTTCACAGAGTTGGGGACCAATGCCAATAAACTTTACCACGCCACGCTTGCGACACAGGTCGCTCACCTCGCGATACAAGTCTTTGGGCGACTCACCACTCTGGAAGATATCACTCAGTATCAAGGTATGTCGACGACCTTTATGGTCGGGGCGTCGGCTCATAAAGTCGAGAGCGATATCGAGCGAATTGATATCCGAGTTGTAACTATCGTTGATAAGGGTGCAGCCATGCTGTCCCTCCTTTACCTCCAGTCGCATGGCGACAGGCTCAAGGAGTGCCATACGCTTGTCGAGGTTCTCGGCAGAGAGACCGAGACGGCGCGATACTACCGCAGCAATAATCGAGTTAGTGACGGAAGCCTCATCGATGAAAGGCAGTGAATAACTGTCTTCCTCACCTTTATATATATAGGTAATGATAGAAAGATTGCCTTTCTTCTCAACCTTCTTCACAAAGAAAGGAGCCTGGGGGTCCTTAAACGACCAGTAGAGCTTCTCACCCTTATAGTCTTGATACTCGTTGACCACCCCACTCACCGTCTCGTCATCACCGTTATACACGATGGTTTCGGCATCATGGAAGAGGATAATCTTCTCACGGCATTTAGCCTCCAGCGACTCAAAGTTTTCCTGATGAGCAGCCCCCAAATAGGTAAGCACAGCGATGGTAGGCTGTATGATGTCGCGAAGCGCCAACATCTCGCCGGGCTGACTGATGCCCGCCTCAAAGACTCCCAGCTGTGTCTGCTCGTTGAGGAGCCACACCGAGAGGGGCACACCAATCTGCGAATTATAGCTGCGAGGGCTACGTGTGACAAAGAGCTCGGGTGATAGCAGCTGATGCAGCCACTCCTTCACCATGGTCTTGCCATTGGAGCCAGTGATGCCCACGATGGGGATGTTGAACTCATCACGATGGCGCTCCGCCAGTCGCTGCAGCGCCTCTAATGTGTTGACCACTTTAAGAAAGTTGGCCTCAGGATAGTCGGAAGCATAACCCTTCGGCACCTGCGACACTACGAAATTTCTAACACCACGGCGATACAACTCAGGAATGTAGTTGTGACCATCATTACGCTCTGACTGGAGAGCGAAGAAGAGAGTTTCCTCTGGGAAACAGAGTGAACGACTATCGGTGAGTATAAATCCCACGTTGCTATCTCTATCTCCATAACGACGCGCACCTATCAGTGTGGTAATCTTTTCAATAGTATATGTCATTATTTTACGAATTAAAATATTTCTCATTAAATCGTTTTTCCTTCTCGTCTATCGCACGGAGGAAACGCTGATGTTCCTCACTGTCGGGATGGAAGGGTTTGTGAGCACGGGCCTCGCGAATGGGGCGCCAGTCTTCAAGAAACTGTTCTGCCGCCATCCCGAAGTAAGTAGCTCTGAATCGTTGCCAGATGTACTCCACCGCCTGCTGGCTGGGATGCAACATATCTTCTGCATAGAAACGATAGTCGCGCAGTTCATCGTTCACAATCTCATAGGCAGGGAAGTAAGTCACCACATCGGGATTGGCTTTCACCACCTGTTGAGCAGCGAGCAGCAGCGTGGCCTTGGATAGCTGACTGCCATGAAATCCATACTTGGCATAGCGTATGGGGCTAACGGTGAGGATGACTCGCTCTGCCTGTAGCCTGTCGATTGCTTGCTGCAGATAGGCGGCACACTCCTCTACCGTGAGTTCGCGCTCCTCGAAAAGTCGCTGTGGCCGCTTCTGGCAGTTGTCTACGATTTCGCCTGTTTCCTTGAGCAGATAAACGTGGTTGGTGCCGAGCGTAAAGACAGCCACTCGTGGCTTTACCTCGCTACACTGTTGTATGGTGTGGAGGATGCTGGCAGGATTGTACATCACACCCAAGGGGTTGACCGTAGCCAGGAAGCGGTTCTCCACGAAGCGCCGACCTAAGTTATCGGCAAAACAACTGCCCACAAAGAGCATCTTCTCTGCCGGAAGGATCTCAAAGTCGGCCTTCGGTATCTCTATTTCAGTTCTGAAGTTCATTTTTCTTCTTCTTTTTCCACTCTGTCCATACACCTATTATAATAAGGAGAACGAGGATGCCATAACCGACATAAGCCACCGTCTCGGTCTTGCGAAGCGATGCTGGATGGAAGTCGAGCACGACGGTGTGCTTACCTGCCTGCACACGAAGGGCACGCAGAATGTAATTGACGCGTCCCAATTCTGCTGGCTGACCATCAATAGTAGCAGTCCAACCTGGATAGTATATCTCAGAGAAGACCACAACACCACCCTTGCTGGAGTTTACCTCATAGACTAAGTTATTGGGCTTATACTGCGTCAGTTTGGCGATAGAAGTGTCGTCTTGAGGCACACTCTCACCGAGTTGCTCTCTGAACTTCGCATCCGCCACTGCCTGATGGCGCAAGTTGTACTTGCCCACAGCATCAATCTCTTCATTGGCATTAGTCATGTAGTTCACCTTGTCAACAAACCAAGCATTGCCATAGGCGTATGGATTCTGCACAGGCACCGTCTGTCCTGCCTGCAGCGGCATGATGAAGTACTTGGTGTTGAGCATATTAAGCACAGGGAAGAGGCTATCACCCTTCACTAAGGTCATGTCGCCACCTGCTTCTGCTACAGCGTTCCACACCTTGTTCTTCTCTTGTGCGATATGTGCATCGATCATCTCTTGATAGCGGCGCAACTTAGCAGCACTATATCCACCGATGCTCTTATGATAGTAAGAGGTTTCGTTCTCATTAAATGTATTGGAAGCCAAGTTGAGCACACGATAATCGAGCGACTTGTCGCGAAGTATCGTCTTGTCGGTCTCTGTCATGCGCTGTGGGGCGCTACGCACTGTCTGCTCCACAAACATATCGTCGTAGAGATAGCGTTTATTCACTAACCACATGTCTACCAAGCAGAGGAGAATCAAACCACCTATCATCCATTCAGCACCCAACTTCTTCGACCTGTAGAGCAAGAGGAAGATGGTGCCGATGACGATGATCCAGAACGAACGCCAACAATCGGCAGAGAACACAGCCTGTCGCATCTCTACGAGGTTGATCATCAGCGGGATGCGATATTCCTCTGGTATCTGCTGAAGAGCATGGAGTTCGCCCACAGAGATGAAGTCATAAAAGAATGTACCTGGCATCAGCGCAAAGAGAGCACAAAGTCCTGCAGTAAGGGCGAAGCTCAGACTCACCCACTTCATCTTGCTCTTCAGCAACTCAGGCTCGTCGATGATACGTTTGAGCGCCAACATGGCAAGGAGCGGAATGGTAAACTCGGCTATAACGAGGATGGACGCCACCGTGCGGAACTTGGCATACATCGGAACATAATCGAGGAAGAAGTCGGTGAAAGGCATGAAGTTGTGCCCCCAAGAGAGCAGGATGCTCAGGATGGTAGCGGCTAAGAGTGCCCACTTCATAGGACCCTTCACGATGAAGAGACCCAAAACGAAGAGCATACAAACGAAAGCTCCCACATACACAGGACCACTCGTGCCAGGCTGGTTGCCCCAGTACTGTCCCAACTGTTGATACACCTGCACAAAGTTGGGATCGGCTTTCTCCATAGCCGTCTTGCTCATACTCAGAGGCACAGAAGCACCACCTTTGGCATTAGGGATAAGGAGAGTCCATGTCTCATCGATGCCATAGCTCCACTGGGTGATGTAGTCTCTATCCAGTCCGCTATCTGTCTGATTGGCAGCATTCTTCTTCACCAGTTCACTCTTTCCACGCATCGACTCCTGACCATACTGCCAGGTGTGATACAGGCTCGACAGATTGAGGCAGATGCCTATGGCAGCACCTACCACACATACAGCAGTAGCCTTAGCGAAACGCTGCATCTCATGCTTGCGAATGGCTTCCACGAGATAGGCTATCACCATGAAGAGTATGATGAAAAGATAATAGTAGGTCATCTGCACATGGTTGGCATAAACCTCTAAGGCAGAGAAGAAAGCCGTGAGCAACAAGCCCCACAGGTACTTTCCCCTATAAGCCAGTACAATGCCAGCTATCATCGGTGGAAGATAAGCCAAAGCCATGACCTTCCAGATGTGGCCGGCGGCAATGATGATAAAGAAGTAGGACGAGAAGGCCCAGATGATAGAGCCTAATGCCGCCAACGACTGTCTGAAGTCGAAAGCTCTCAACAGGATATAGAAGCCTAAGAGATAAGCAAAAACATACCACACATTCTCGGGCAACCACAGATGATACATATTGGATGCTTGCTTCAGCACCGCACCACTCTTATACGATGGTGCCATCTGATAGGTAGGCATGCCTCCAAAGATGGAGTTGGTCCAACGAGTCTCCTCGCCTGTTTTCTTCTCAAACTGCGAACGCTCCTGACCCGCGCCCACACCTGCGGAAGCATCATGACGATACAGAATACGTCCCTCGATGTCGGCAGGCATGAAGTAAACAAACGAGATGATGGCAAACGCGACTACTGCTAAAATATCCAGCAGATACTTCTTCAAAAATTCCATTCTTATATAAACGTTTATATTTTCTTTTTGTAATCTTCTGCAAAGATAGCGCAAACGAGAGCAATGGAAAACTTGTTTTCAAATTGCCGAGTGCAGCTAATCTTCTGCAAAGATAATCATTTTCTCTTATAAGAAATGCCACAGATAAGATATTTTTTGTATTTTTGCATCCCAATTACATCGAAAAGCAATTTTATAATATGAAAATAGGAATCATCGTTGCGATGGACAAGGAGTTCGCGCAACTCAAAACATTGCTTAGTGACAGCAAGACAGAGCATAGAAATCACAAAGACTTCGTGACTGGCAACATCGGGAACAACGAAATCATCATGCAACAATGCGGCATCGGAAAAGTGAATAGCACCATCGGAGCCGTAGAGATGATAGACGCCTTCAAGCCCGACCTCATCATCTCGACAGGCGTGGCGGGCGGTGCCGACATACGCCTCAACGTGACAGAGGTAGTGGTAGCCACATCGTGCGTTTATCATGATGCCTACTGCGGTGAGGAGTGTGAATATGGTCAGATTCTCGGAATGCCAGCCACTTTCGACACACCCCAGGAGCTTGTAGCAAAGGCTCTCGCCATCAATGAGTTGCCAGGCAATATCCACCCACAGATTCATGCCGGACAAATTGTCAGCGGCGACTGGTTTGTAGACAGCAAGGAGAAGATGCGCTCCATCCTCGACCACTTCCCCCAGGCTATGGCTGTGGATATGGAGAGCTGTTCTATCGCTCATACCTGCCACATCTATCAGACTCCTTTCATCTCCTTCCGCATCATCAGTGACGTGCCATTCAAGGACACCAAGGCACAGCAATACTTCGACTTCTGGGCTAAGATGGCAGAAGGTTCCTTCCAGGTGACCAAGGCTTTCCTGGAAAGATTATAAGAAGATTTTTCTGGAGATAAGGAGTTAAGACAAATGCCTTTGTGGACTTGAAATTAAACACTAAACATTAAACAGAAATGAACAAGATACCAAGCTTTACAATCAATCACAACAAGTTGCTCCGCGGCATCTACGTCAGTCGTAAGGACGAAGTAGGCGGAGAAGTAGTAACCACCTTCGACATCCGCATGAAGGTACCCAACCAGGAACCTTGCCTGCACAATGGTGCCATCCATACCATCGAGCACTTGGCAGCCACTTATCTCCGCAACGACGAGGAGTGGAAAGACCGTATCATCTATTGGGGTCCGATGGGATGTCTTACAGGCAACTATCTGCTGATACGTGGCGACCTGGAGAGTAAGGACATCGTAGAGCTGATGAAACGTACCTTCCAGTTTGTTGCCGACTTTGAGGGAGAGATTCCTGGACAGGCAGCCAAAGATTGCGGCAACTATCTGCTCCACGACCTTCCTATGGCAAAATATGAGTCAAGGAAATACTTGCAGGAAGTACTCAACTGCATCAAGGAAGAAAACCTCATTTATCCTACTCAGGAATAAACATGCGCATTAGGCACAACCTTTCCAAATAACCATGAGTAGACTTTTTGTGTTATAATCATAAACACATCTTTCGCAAATGTGGAAGTTAGATATATTCTTTAACAACAACTTCTAAACTTGCGACACCAAAATGGAAACACAAAAAAAAATGAGAATACATATATTTTTTATTACGCTTATCCTTTCACTTATGCTTGTTGATGTAAATGCATCGACAAGCATAAAGCATTTTACAGAAAGCGACGGACTACCCCAAAGCCTCATCACTTGCGTCACTCAAGATAGTAAAGGCTATATATGGATTAGTTCATGGAACGGACTGAGCCGATACGATGGATACTCCTTTTCCAATTTCAAGGCCAGACAGGGAGATAATTGTCCACTAATCACTAATCGCATCTACTTTATTCGCGAAACGAAAGGAGGAGACATCCTATGCAAGTGCCCCGACGGTTATTATCTATTCAAGACTAACGAAAAGAAGTTTGTTGCACTAAAAAACAAAAAGACAGACAAAGGTGATCGCTTTCGCCCCACCCCACAACAGACAGCAATCATCAGTTCTCTACCCGAATACAAAGATATAGAAACACGCATATTGTATAAAGACAGACAAGGAGGCTACTGGATATACACCCACCGAGGACTCGATCGACTCACTTTCGGAAAGGAAAAAGTAGGTCCTGCCAAGTTTAGCCATCATGGAGAGGAGGTGATACGATCCTTGTTCTGCGACAAAGAAAACCGCATATTCATAGCCGACAAGAATGGTTTCGTCAGGATATGTACCACAAAGGGCTTACCAATAGGCTACCTTACCAAGAATGGGAATATATCGAAGACAAGAATGTCATTCGGTGCAAGTGTGTATTCCATGTTGCAAGACTCACATGGTTTTCTATGGATTGGCACAAAGCCTAACGGACTTCTCAGACTAAGAGAATCAAAAGACGGAAGTTTCTCTGTAAAGTCATTTACTCAGAAAGCCAACTCTAACAGCATCAGTTGCAACAATGTGTATGCCATAAAAGAAGACCCATCAGGCAGAATCCTCGTAGGAACATTCAATGGTGGACTCAACATTATCGAGAATCCGTGGAGCGACAGTCCCAAGTTCATCAATAGAAATCATGGTTTACAATTCCCCAAGGAGGCAAATTCCATATACGACATACTTCTGACTCCAGACAGAACATTACTACTTGCCACCAATCATGGTATCTTTACTGCTCATATAGACAAAAATGTACAAAAGATTCGATTTTTACAAAACAAGCGAATACCTGCCGACCCTCTGTCTATCAGCAACAATCAAGCTATGGCGCTACTACGTTCTAACGATGGAACGATATATGTAGCAACTTATGGTGGGGGCTTAAATATCATAGAAAAGGAAAGCCTTCACACTCATCATCTCAAATTTTCGGCACTAACGACCGAAAATGGTATGATGTCTGACGTGGTACTCAACATGTGTGAGGACGCACAAGGCATGATATGGTTGGTATCAGAATACTGCCTGATGAAGTATAACCCCAAGAAACGTTCGTTCACCAACTATTCAGAAAGTCTCTTCACGGGCCATTTCTCCTTCTCTGAAGCAAAACCTCTCTACGTCTCAGAAGGCCATACGATATTCTTCGGTACGACACAAGGCGCATTGACTATCAATGAAAAGACTATAAGAAAAAGTGACTTCGTGCCCAAAATACTTTTTGACGTTCCTTCTCATATAGAACTATCGCCCCAAGAGAAAAGTCTGAGAATTTCGTTTGCTGCCATCGACCTTAACAAGAATGAGCATATACAATATGCATATATGCTTGAAGGTGTAGATACCCACTGGATGTATACAACCGAGAACCATATTAATCTCTCTAACATCCCTGCAGGTACATTCCGTCTAAAGATCAAGTCGACTAACGGAGACGGAATCTGGTGTGACAATGAGACATTTGTCACTATTCACCGCACTCCTTATTTCAACGAACGTCCTATAGCCTGGATGCTTTATGGAGGACTCATACTTATTGCATGTGTACTTTCATTCAGACTGTATAGATACATACGGCGATTGCAGAATGAGATAAAAACTCTGAAACTCTCTGCTGGCGAAAAGATGGAATACATCAAGGTGAGAGTGGCAGACATGATAGACCACAATGCTAAAGAACCCGCTAACACAGATTCCATCGAGTCATCTACCTTCAGATCTAAAGTGGAAAAAATTGTCCTCGAACACTTATCCGACGCCGACCTGAATGTAGATTTCATTGCCAAGGAAATGTGTACGAGTCGCTCCTCTTTATATATAATTATGAAGAAAGAGTTGGACTGCACCCCCAACAACTTCATTCTTGACATCCGATTGAACGCAGCTCACCAAATGCTCCTTGAAGAAAAGAGCCTCAACGTATCAGAAGTAGCCTATCGTTGCGGTTTCTCTGATCCTAAATATTTTAGCCGTTGCTTTAAAAAAGCCATGGGAGTAACTCCATCCGAAATAAGAATGGACTGAACTATCCGCAGCTATACCAACATTGAGCATCAAAAGAGAAGGGAGGATGTTTCAAAGCCATTATTCTTTGAAGCATCCTCCCTATATGATAGATAAGTAGCTTACTTAGCCATCAAATATATGACGTATTGCACGAGACCCTTATCTTTGCTTTACTGCACATATTTAATCCCATCTTTTATCACAATACCATGATAACTTTTGTCTACTTGTTGACCGCTGAGGTTATAGCGGACATGATGGTTGCCAGGAAAAGGCTTATCGACTGATACATCTACAATACCTGTAGTGCTACTCACAAGCATGATTTCCTCTCCAGCCTGAGTTGGGATATCATAGAGATAGGTATCTTCAAGCAGGGTTGCAGGAATCTTACTCTTATCTTTCACGATAGGTTCTGGCATTCCATAAGGCTGCATCAACACATTGGTATTATTACCTTCTGCTGTCTTAAGAGCAACACCACCGGTCTTGTAAAGAGGTGATGCCGAACGCAGGCGAAGATTTCCGCCAATGGTAGACTTAATCGTCAACTTCACAATTTTACCATCAGCCCATTGAAGGTCGGTCACCACAAATCCACCACGTGAACGAAGACCCTTAACCTCACCACCAGCTTTCCATTCAGAAGGCAAGGCAGGAAGGATGTGCAAGAATCCCGCATGCGACTGTACAAGCATCTCAGCAATGGCAGCAGTAGCACCGAAGTTGCCATCAATCTGGAATGGAGGGTGAGCATCAAACATATTGGCGTAAGAGCCTCCGTCCGAAGAAGCTATAGTGACATTAGGATCGAGCAAAACAAGCTGATTCTTCAGAATCTTCATGGCATGGTCGCCATCAAGCATACGAGCCCACATGGCCTCTTTCCATCCCATGGACCAGCCACGAGCTGCATCTCCACGTCCTATAAGACTCTTAAGAACAGCTTGATAGAGCGTAGGATTCTCGTAAGGAGATACCTGATTGCCAGGATAGGCACCCCAGAGATGTGAGAGATGACGATGGGATGACGTTTCCTTATCCCAGTCTTCCTGCCATTCCTGCACCTGTCCGTACTTACCTATTCTCCATGGGGTAATCTTCGATTTCAAATCATCGAGGGCATCAGCAAAAGAGATATCTTTATCCAAAGCACGAGCTGCAAGAGCCGTATTCTTCAAGAGGTCGTACACCATTTCATTATCCATTGCCACACCACCAAAAAGAGCTATACTTGCCGTGTTTCCATCACTCTTGGTAAATTTGCCAATGCCTGGATGGTTTTCTGGAGAGTTGCTTGGACAGACTACCATATAACCTGTTTCGGGATCTTTTACAAGAAAATCTTGGAAGAACTCGGCAGCGCCTTTCATCAATGGATACACCTCAGCAAGATACTGTTTGTCTCCAGAGAAAAGGTAACGTTCCCACAAATGTGAACAGAACCAAGCATTACAGGTTGGCCATACTCCTACCGTACCATTATCTACAGCACCCGTGGTACGCCAAATATCGGTGTTATGATGCAGTGTCCATCCACGTGCGCCATACATCTTTTGTGCGGTTTCGACTCCTGTCACACTTACATCTTTCACCATCTCTACAAATGGCTCATGGCATTCTGCAAGGTTAGTAACCTCTGCAGGCCAGTAATTCATCTCCACATTGATGTTAGAGGTATATTTGGAATCCCAAGCTGGGTATTGGCGTGCATCAGGATTCCATATTCCTTGCAAGTTGGCAGGTTGCGTACCTGGCTGCGAAGAGGAAATAAGAAGATAACGCCCAAACTGGAAGTAGTTAGCAGCAAGCTGCGGATCGGACGTTTTGTGAAATTCCTTGATGCGAAGTTCTGTATCCTTAGCCTCTTGTACTGCATTGCCTTGGAGAGTAAGGTCTACTCGGTCAAACTGATTCTTATATATAGCTTTGTGGTCGGCCAGTGTCGTAGCATAATCTTTCCCACTTGCCACGTAATCCTGCAAATAGGTGAGAGCTGCAGCGTTTGCATCACCACTCACATCATTGTACTTTTTGAAGTTTGTTGCCTGCGATATAATGATGGTAGCATGGGTGGCTCCTGTGATATTCAATCGGGGAGCATTGGTTGCAGCACCTGCCGTACCTTGTCCATAGATTGTAGTCAGGTCGTCATCGATACTACCATCACAATCTATCACACGAATATATGTACAGAGTTGCAACTTGTTATCCACATTTTCGCATTGGTTGCGAGCTGGACCCATCACTGCCTTGATGGTACGACTGTCATACAGTTCGTTGGAAATAAGTTTCTCGATATTCGTCTTGTTACAACCTGCATAAGATACGTTGAAATCGAGTTTTCCTGCCTGGTCGGCCTCAAGACGTACTACCGTCACATTATCTTTAAACGATGTGAACACCGTGCGCTTATATCCCACATTCTTTATATGATATTCCACATGACTCGTGGCTGTATTCATGTCCAGATAGCGTACATAGCCCTGTGCATCAACAGAATTCTCGGTTTGGGCTCCTTCCATATCATCGAAGCGCTGACCAGGGAATCCGATAAGCATCACACCACCCGCACGATAGCTTGCTCCATGAGACCCTTGTGACATCCAATTGGTGATAGCAAGATTCTGCACCGAAGCATAATCTTTATTGAAAATACCTTGTTGTACTTGCTTCAACACTCCCAATGCATGGGAATTATAATTGGTGTTAGGTCCCTGATCCCAGAAGGTGTCTTCATTGAGTTGCAGTGTGTCACAGGCTACACTACCCGAATGCATAACACCCAGACGACCATTTCCCAATGGGAGTGCTTCCTCCCAATAGCCAGCAGGTTTGTTATACCATAAGTGGTTTTTACTCTCAATAACAGGAGCTGCAATAGGATCGGTATCTGCTGTGGTAAAGCCGAACTTTACGGCTTCTCCGCTTACATTACCAGAAAGGTCAATAACTGTATTCGCAGGCAACTCAAAACGATACGTACTACTCTTAGCAAGCGAAGAATAGGCAAAACGCAAGCTATTACCATTAACAATGGGTTCTATCACTGTCGTCTTATTGGTTGCAACGTTAGTGAGTTTTGCCATCGCACCCTCTGCCAGTTGCACACTCTCATTGAAGTCGATTACTATAAAACCTTTCGTAGCTACATGAGTCTGCATATCAGCAGGACGACTTGTTAGAAACTTTGGAGCCTCATGGTCATCGGCAAGAATATTCACGTATTTCAGATTGTAGTTACTGTTTTTCGTTGCTTTGGTAATGAAAAGACGAACTATCACGCTCTCCTTATCATCAGCATCGAGGTCATATTTCGCATCTACATAGGTATTCCAATGGCTTCCACTCACATAGTCGTCGAGAATTTTCCATGTGACTCCTCCATCCACTGAATAAGCTACGCCAAAGGGTGTAGAACTACTCGACCCATCCCCTATCGAGAAGTTCAACTTCACATTACGAAGACTTACTGTCGGAAAGCTCACTTCAAAGTATTGATCGTGCTTAGAAGCATCATGATAGTCCGCCTTGGAGGTAAACTTATTGATAGATGCTGTGTTAAGGCGCAACAAGTAACTATCTTTGCTTTGCTTCACCTCCCACTTTCCATCACTGGTCTTCAGCGTAAGTTTGTACTGATCCAAAACACCATTACAAGTATTTGGCAAAAATACGGGTTGCTTGGTTTTCCATGCGGTATTTGTAAGTGCAGTCCACCCACTACCATCTGGTGTATAAGTTACTACACTTCCATTACTCGATGCTTCCCATCCTTGTGAGAAGCCCCATGATGCCACTACGGTTTGAGCTGCCGCACATATTGACGGGCAAGCAACAATCAAGCCCAACAATACAAGCATCATGCGGCATAAACGTTTTGTCATTCTGTACATGATTTAGTTTTTTGATGAATGTTTTAATTATTAGTTATCTCTTGGTTGTATATTGAAAATCTGCCGCAAAAGTAGTGATAAATGGTTTTTCATATGTGGATTATCGTCTTTTCATGGTGGATTATCGTCGAAAAACACTATAAAACACGAAACTGTAAAGATTTCGATCTATTTCATACCTCTAAAGAGAAAAATATGCTGCAAAAAAACAAAAGAAATACAAAACTTGATTCAATGGCTAACAATCAAAGACCATGTTGCTAACAAAGGCCGAAGACTCTGCACAAAAAAAGAAGAAAACTGTACAACAACTGTCGGAAGGCTGCACAATAATTAATATGAAACCGCACAACAGATGATGTGCGGTAATAGGAGTTATATGAATTAAAAAAAACTCATATAACCTGTTTAGGAAGGTATCGTTAATTTACGCGACATTCTAAGCTAACTGTATTTTGATAACTATGCTTTGGATAACATCATCACCATTTCAGGCGACCATACTTCTCTTTATACCATAGTTGCCAGCCATTGACCAGGTTTTGCCATACCACATAAGCGCCAGGAGCGACAGCAGCAAGCGGATTGAGGAAAGTAAGTGTGAGCCATATACCCACGATCGTGTTCTTCTGCCCCAAAGCCTGTCCGGCACTGATGCTGGCATCCCAATGGCGCCCAACAGCCTTGCCGATGGCAAACTGAATGATGCAAACCAACAAGGGAACAAAGAGCAAAAGGGCAAGTATCCAACCCGAAACGGTGGCATGAAGAATGTTGCGAACCGTTTCGCCCATCAATACCGTCAGGTTGAAACACCACATATAGAAACCTAAGTCCTTTACACGCTTCACCTTATCGACAAAGCGAGGCAACAACTTACGACTCAGCAGGGCAAGCAGTAAGGGAACGACAAGCACCGTGGTGACATTGCGGAACACCATCATACTCATATAGAGAAACGACACATCAGCACCCTTCTCTACCATCGGGAAGAGAGAAGGAATGATGATCATCGTAAAAACATTGGCTATCACGGTGTAGGTGGTGAGTGAACCTATGCTGCCACCCAACTTCTCCGTCACCACAGCCACAGCAGCTGCCGTAGGACAGATGAAACAGATGAAGGCTCCCTCAAGGATGACCTTTGCCTCGTAATTCTTACCAAAAAAACAGATGGCTATCACCATCAACAGCGCGAGAAATGTACGAATGAGTTGCAGCACAAAATGCCAAGCCTTAGGCTTCATCTCCTTAATCTCTATCTTGCAGAAGGTAACATACAGAAGAGCAAAGAGAACCACAGGCATGAGATGCACAAGCCGTGGTCCGACCGCATCACCCAATGGCTGCAAGAAAGGAACATTGGCAAAAATCAAATATCCCAAGGATCCCAAAACAAGGGAACAGGGCAAAGCAAACTTTCTGAAAAATGAAAAGAGCTTCATCATATGACCTATTTTTTTTGGAAGAAAAGAAAAAATCCTCCTTGGCCAACACACGGCTGACTTCGAGAGGATTTTTTAACTCCATTTATATTAAAGCTGAGGCTTTGCTTAATCCTTATTGCTGCGCTTACGCTCCAAGTGATCGAGGATGACCTTGCGCATACGCATACTCTTAGGAGTAACCTCCACATATTCGTCACCACGGATGTACTCTAAGCACTCCTCCAAGCTCATCACGGTCTTAGGAATGACACGAGCCTTATCATCGGAACCTGATGCACGCACGTTGGTGAGCTGCTTAGCCTTAGTGACATTGACAACGAGGTCGTTGTCATGAACATGCTCGCCCACTACCTGACCTGCATACACTTCCTCACCTGGGTCGATGAAGAACTTACCACGATCTTGCAACTTGTCGATGGCATAAGCATAGGCTGTACCAGTCTCCAATGCAATCATACTACCATTAGAACGGCGGTTAATCTCGCCCTTGTAAGGCTGATACTCCTTGAAACGGTGCGCCATGATGGCCTCGCCCTGAGATGCTGTAAGCACATTGGTACGAAGACCGATGATACCACGTGAAGGGATATCGAACTCGATGTCCACACGGTCGCCCATGCTGAGCATAGAGGTCATATCACCCTTACGACGGGTTACCATATCAATCATCTTAGAAGCGAACTCCTCTGGTACATTGATAGTCAACTCCTCTACAGGCTCACACTTCACTCCGTCAATCTCCTTGTAGATAACCTGAGGCTGACCTACCTGAAGTTCATAACCCTCACGGCGCATGGTTTCCACGAGCACAGAGAGATGAAGTACACCTCGACCGCTGACAATCCACTTATCCGTAGAATCCTCGAATGGCTGAACACGAAGAGCCAAGTTCTTCTCCAACTCCTTGTTCAAACGCTCCTGGATATGGCGGGAAGTACAGAACTTACCCTCCTTACCGAAGAATGGAGAATCGTTGATGGTGAAGAGCATACTCATGGTTGGCTCATCAACAGCGATTGGAGGAAGTGGCTCTGGATTCTCATAATCACAGATGGTATCACCAATCTCAAACTTCTCCAAACCGATAACTGCACAGATATCACCAGAATCTACATGATCTGTCTTCTTGTGACCCATACCCTCGAATGTATGAAGTTCCTTGATCTTGGTCTTCTCCTGTGTACCATCACGATGGCAGATAGTGATATTCATGCCATCCTTCAGAGTACCACGATGAACACGACCTACGGCGATACGACCTGTATAGGAACTATAGTCGAGAGAAGTAATAAGGAGCTGAGGAGTACCCTCCAACTGCTTAGGAGCAGGGATAACCTCTACAATCTTGTCGAGCAAATAGTCGATATTATCAGTAGGAGTCTTCCAGTCTTCTGCCATCCAACCGTTCTTAGCAGAACCATAAACTACAGGGAAGTCGAGCTGCTCCTCTGTAGCATTGAGGTCGCACATCAAGTCGAACACCATCTCATAAACCTCCTCTGGGCGGCAGTTAGGCTTATCCACCTTGTTAACTACCACGATGGGCTTTAAGCCAAGTTCCAAAGCCTTCTGCAGCACAAAGCGAGTCTGTGGCATAGGACCCTCAAAGGCATCGACGAGCAAAAGACAGCCGTCTGCCATATTGAGCACACGCTCCACCTCACCACCGAAGTCGGAGTGACCCGGAGTATCGAGAATATTGATTTTAGTACCTTTCCAATTGATAGACACATTCTTTGAAAGAATGGTTATACCGCGTTCACGCTCCAAGTCGTTGGAATCGAGAACTTCGCCGCTGTTATCCTGGCCGTCACGGAAGAGCTTGCCAGCGAGCATCATCTTGTCGACCAAGGTCGTCTTACCATGGTCAACGTGTGCAATAACTGCAATGTTTCTAATGTCTTGCATTT